>Ga0100392_1000853_pt1 | contig 27770 bp, 10 predicted proteins | sample CryGeymeta201516_FD_81548 | JGI IMG/M metagenome (GOLD analysis project Ga0100392, IMG submission 81548) | Groundwater microbial communities from Crystal Geyser aquifers in Utah, USA - Crystal Geyser metaG 2015-16 | ecosystem: Environmental > Aquatic > Deep subsurface > Groundwater | place: USA... | reverse complement strand
TCCCCGTGCTTGCGTTTTTGCCAATATTCCCGCTTCTAATTTCAAATTTTCACCGATGGATCTTTCTTTGCTTCTACGGGTGTATAACGAGTGGATACAAACCTTGCGCGATACAGAACTGCTTGGAGCCCAACCTACCAATGAAAGTTCGAGTAACCAAGCGAAGAGCGATATCGCCAGTAACAGAAGTAAGACGAGTTCAGCAAGTCGGGTCCTGGAGTTAGACGAGGTGGACGAAGCCCTTTCGAAGTCACTACCTGCTGATCGAGAGCTCCACACCACATTGTTTGTGAAAATTGCCCTTGAGAAATATTCTATGGTCATTTATGATTCTGGTGACATAGAGCGTTCAGTTTCTGCCGGCCCCACAGCTAATGTTGCAGAAGCACTTATCATGGAAGGTGGTACCAACTTGAATGCAAAAATGGCCACTGATGTTACTGGTGAGATGTCAAGTATGTCGATTGCTTTGACTGGAAATGAATTTGAAATTTTTAGTGCTTTCGGTAAAGATCTTCAAAGGCCCTTGCAAATTTTGGAGCCCTTGAACGGTACTGTTAAGCTGAGTCTGTTGAGCCATCCGGGGGCTCAAAGAATAGAAATCAAAGCCAACGCCAATGATAGCATCGAAGTCATCTTCTCCATGCGAAACCTTGCGCTTATCAATGCTATATCTGACGAAGTATCCGAATGCCTCATCAAAGGTTTGAAAAGATCGAATCGGACTCCTTCAGGGGGTTTAGAACCCAATGAGGGTATCCAGGAACAACAGCTGGAGGCCATTGAGCAAGTTCTAAAAGGCGAGGATGATGTGGAACTTGTTGAAGTTAGCTCGAAGCGCAAAGAAATCACCAGTAGCCAATCCAAAATTTCTTCCGTTGTTATCGTTGATCTGAAGATCCCACACACCAACATCACCATCATAAATGACCTCCAAGGACTTGACGAAGCGCTCTTCAGGATTCGCACGGAAGAGCTCACCACAAAGAGCATGGTTGCTCAGGTGCCGCAGCTCATTTTCAATGTGCAATTGTACTCGAAGTTCCTTGCTGATTACTTTGACCCAGTCATCAATCGATGGAAGAATTTGCTGAGAGATCCCTGGGAAATCGCCATGAAGTCCGAGAGAGCACCGGAGGCGAAATCGAACAAGAAGCGGTATGGCACTCGGGCTGACGTGAAGATTATGCCCCTTCGACTCAAATTTTCAGAGCACTTTCTCATAGGACTTGGTTCTGCTAATCGCATGCTTGCAATGTCCACGGAGAATAAATTCAAGAAAAGCCGGCATTTGGTGGCGGCACTTCCGTATGCGCTGGAGAACTGCTCCGGTATGGACGTCGAGTATACTGTTTCGAAAGGGGAAAAAGACCATCGCACGAGTTTAAATGGTAGCAAAGAATATTTTCGCATATCCCCAGTTAAGGGAAATGGAAAAGGCGGCAAACGGCAGTATGGAGAAGACGCCACGCACGACGCGTCGATGAGAATTTGTATCGGAAACAATACTATCGATTTAAAAGATATTGACGATGAACTAGGTCAACCTAAACGATGTCACATTCTCGACGACACCACCATGCTAGTAACGAACGTTGTGAAAGAAGGAAAAGTCACAGTAAGTTTCGCGAGTAGTGATAGTTCGTGGCACTGATGTGGCAACTCAAATGATTTTTTATTCTAACTGTCGCTTTTGCCATGTCATACCACACAGGTTGTTCGGCTGGCTAGTAACGTTCTCGTGCAAAATCGAACACCGGTGCCCATCTATGTTTCTGTAATCGACGAGAAAGAACATCCAGTTGGAATCTGTACGGAGAATTCTGTAATCCTTTCGTCTTCTCAACCCCGACTGGTGCCATACAACGTCGAAGAAGGAACACTGTCGAAGCAGTCAAAACGACTAGGCATTCGATTCGACGGCATGGCGAAGCTTGTGAAGAAATTGACCGAGAAAAAACGCGTTGAACTTGTTTTTCGCTTTGCGCCCAAGTTGAAAAACCGTTCAGACATTTATGGAGAATTGTTAGTCGAAGCTGACCTTGAAACGATTCATAGCTTCAGAAATAAAACCATGAGGATCACCAAAACCGTTACGTGTTCTTCATCGAGCAAAGAGGAAGACTTTGTTTTCCAGGCAACTATCAAGGTGCAACTAATTGAAGATCGCAAAGTTATTGCGAACATCACACTGCAGCCCATAGCTCAGCTTATCAATACTTTGCCAGTGGGCATATCTGTACTTACGCAGATGAGACATATTTTCAGCTCAAGCACTCTTGATACTAATGGCCAGGAGGACAGAATTCATCATTTGCCGCATGGTGCCAAGATGGAAGTGTATTGTACTGGCTCCAAGCTTCCTTTGAAGGTTCGTTTCACCTCAAAGCCAGCTGATGGAACCCTTACCAGCATGACACGGAAGTGGATCGATGTTCCCTTAGATTCGGGAATGGCTACACCTCTACTTAGCGTTTTTCCCTTTGACACTACAGACGGCGCTACAAAATCAGCCGTTCCAGGTAGTGAGTTTTACATTGCTGAAGCGAATACTCGTCTTTCAAATTTTTTCTTGGAGCGTGTCAATGATACCGGCGTTGCTCAAGACAACCTCAAGGCTGGTCACAGACCAGGCCCGCGGACGCTTCTTTTTACTGTTGGCAACTACGGAGTTGACCACACCAATAGCATTCTCTTTGAGCAGGTGGCGGCGCGTCCAAAGGGTTCTGTCAAAGGAGAATCACACCCATTCAGTGCTTTCTTAGACAAGGAGAGTGGCAGAAAGCTGTCGTTACTACCAACTTCAGAGGTTCCTATTCGATTAAATCGGCCTGGTTCATCTGGTAGTCGCTGCACTGCCATTTTTCGTGTTGAAGAGGTCTCTATGAGCCAAGGAGGGGCGCAAGCAACGCCGCTTCTGTGGGACGACGGTTCTGACTCGGGCTACTTCGCTTATCGTAGACTTGTGAGCACTTTCCAATCAGAGCTTCATGTTATTCCGGAATTTCTGGTTTATAATGGTGACGACGCTCATGCAGTGTCTATAAGGCAATCAGGTGCCGAAGATATCGTCATCCCCCCACTGAAGATTGCCCCAGTTTTTTCTGTAAAACGTACGAAGGGTTTGCAGTTGGCGCTACGATACGAAGGCATTGATGGCTCTACAACACCTGTGAATCTGGAGGACCTTGGATTACACGTTGAGGTTGTTCGTTCCTCAAGGGGGGAGTCATTGGGAAGTGTTGCTATGCAAACTTCCATCGGCAGCGCTGATTCTCGACTAGTTATCAAACTTGGCAAAGTTGGGTCTATTGAGCGCGAAAAGCCAAAAACTCCGCTCGATGTAATGCCTGCTACACTCGTCCACGACAACCTTCGGTTCAGGATACAGGTTGAAGAAATTTCGGTCACTTTGAACCAAGCCGAAACGATTGACTCAGATGCAGCTGGAACATTAGAAGTTGCGAAAACTGTTGGTGAAGAAGCATCGAAAGCTTTTCAAAGGTCTGAAAGGACACGAGACGAGATCCCCATCTGTACCGTCACTGCGAAAACTCTTGTCTACGACGCACAAAAGCTCTTTAAAGAAAGCGAAGAAGGTGCAGAGGCGTCGAGATCAGCAGCACGGTGCCAGCTGTCTATTCTTCTTGATGACTTCCAGATCCGGGACGAAATGCCCGGAAGCCCCTATCCGATAGTATTTCGATATTCTGGCGACAACCGTTTACTTGACTTTTGCGTTAGAACGAAAGGACCACTGTACGCGAAAACTGTCCATGTTGATCTTTTTGACGTGCTCGTGGCTCACTCCGGTGCCTCTATAAGGAAAGAGAAAGAAGAAAAGTTGATTTTTCAAACAAATGAAGCCTTTGTCTGGAAGCTCATTGACACCGCTGAGCTCATTAGCCAAGCCAGCGCCGAAGGTGCCCAACAATCCGACCCGGGTGATGTTGACAAAGTCCTAGAGGCCTTTGTACCAAAAATGATGTTGGAACCTACCGTAGAATATGCAACACCGCGAGTGTCTACTATTTTTAAGGTCGAGAAGGCCAATGTGTCGCCTTTCAATCTCGTGGTTAGCTTTGAGCGAACGCCACAGTCAGAACGATACGAAAAATTCATTAACAATCAGGGTGCTTACCTAATGCGATACTTTACGCAGCAACTAAAGTTCACCATTAAGAATTGCAATTTGAGATTTGCGCACTACGAAGAGCATTCGCTGACTGGTCCCGCCGACAGATTGATTGAAATCCTCATGACTGTTTACATCTCCCGGATAAAACTTAAGGCTGTTACCATTCTGGCGGCATCCAGCTTTTCGGATTGGAAGAATTTGTCTGGGCGCGACAGTGGCGATGATGAATTTGTGGATGGCGATGTACTCCGTGTTTCTGGAACAATAGCTGGAAATTCTGCTGCCTATGCATTTAAGAGAGTTGGACGTGGCCTTGGCAAAGGTATATCGAGCGGCTTTGATAAAATTGGAGGAGGATTGGAGAACGGGGCTGCGCTAATTGGCGCCGAAAGTCTTGGCTCTGGCATTCATTCCGTCGTTGCTGGCGTAGGCGGTGGTGTGGGAGGAGCATTTCAAGGCGGTATGTATATAATCATTTTAATGTTTTGCTTCCTTGACAAAAGTGCTATGAATCACTTGCTAATGCAGTTGTTTGATTTTTTTTTTCATTCATGTTTCTGTCTGCTGTCTGTAGTCGGCGAAGGAGCTGGTAGCGTCTTGAAAGGTGCAGGCAAAGGTTTGGGCCAATTTTTTGGAGGAATCTCTGGTGGAGGTTCCAAAATTGTTAAAGGAATTGGTAAGGGAATTGTAAGCTGTGATGGCAGCGAAATTGTTTCTGGTTTCAAACAAGGTGGAAAGCACATGGCCAGTGGAGTACGCCAGAGTGGCCAAGCTGTCGGATCTGGCGTTGGCAGAGGTGTTGGTTCTGCCGTCATGGGTTCTGTGAAAGGTGTTCGAGCCTCCACGGGGAAAACCACCAAACAGCAAATGGATGGCTTGGCCAAGCTTCGAGAAGAATTCAAAGAGCAGGACTACAATTAAAAGTAAATGTACTGTTAATAATCTATATTATTTTTTCACCGTGCATCTCGATCCATTTACGAACTCGTACAAATTTCATCTGTTGATGCTGTCAGTCCCGTGTGTTTGTTCCAAACGCAACATGGAGACTTCGTGCACAGACTGATAGACGCACATTCATCCCTTGAGAAGGTGTTACCATACACCAAGACTTTTGCATTTATTCGAACCCTTCCATACTGAAGCAAACAACCCAAAAATTTTATACTTCAGTAGGATGAACAACCCTCAATCTGAGATGGCAAAAGATACTCCAGCAGTATCGTCACCCTGCATAACATTGGGTATTGCGGGTGGTACAGGATCTGGAAAGGTAAGTGGAATTGAGTCCGCAGAGTACGTCATCTAACAGAAATAATTATATTGTGTTCGCTCACCGTGTACACATCATCCCACTCTGCTACGATACCTTTCCGATTGTCTGCCTGCCTGTCTGTCGTATGCTCCAACATTTTATTCAAATATTTTATGACTATTTATATATTTATACACTTCATTTTCAATTCAACTACGGTACTAGACAACTCTGGCCAATGCACTATACCAAAAGTTGGGGGGTGACTCCAATCCTAGCCTATTGTTGCTCAGTTATGACCACTACTACAAAGATCAGTCGCACAAACCCTTGGAAGAGCGCGCCAAGGTCAACTTTGATCATCCCGATGCTTTGGAAACTACCTTGCTCGTACAGAATCTGCGAGATTTAAAACACGGCAAATCGGTCGAGATACCCCACTACGATTTTACCACGCACACACGAGTTCCTGATGCCGTAACGAAAATTGTGCAGGTCAAAGCTGGGAAGGTGGGAAACGATGAAAAAGAAAAATTGCGATCCATTAAAATTATCATTGTTGAAGGAATACTAGTGCTGACTGACCACAGGTTGATGGAACAGTTGGACATTAAGGTTTACGTGGATGCCGATGCCGACATTCGATTTATTCGACGCATGGCCAGGGACGTAGCAGAGCGGGGTCGTACTCCCGAAGATGTCATGGAACAGTACCAGGCCACTGTACGACCAATGCACGAACGCTACGTTGAACCTAGCAAACAGCACGCTGATATGGTCGTGTTTTCGACGACGCAGTCTCTGGATGTGGCTACAGAAATGTTGACGAATCACTTGATGTTAAAATCGGGTATGATTGGTATCCAGGTGTAATAATAACAAGGTGAAAAAGGGTTGCAAGCCGCCCGTGCCCCCCAGTGTACAAGCTAAAATGAAAAATTACTCTAAATAACTTGCTGAACCTACTCCCAAATTCAGCTCACTGCGATAGCCCCTCCTCGACATCATTATCATCAATGACAATGGTCATTTCTGATTCCAACGAAGACTTGATACGTGATAAAGGCGACTGGAAAAAGCTTGGCTTGGACTGTTTCGCCTCTATCGAAGTGGTTTTTATTGACGAGGCATCGCTACCATCCGAACCAGAAATCTCTCCGTTCCACGACAATTTGCTTTCCTGCGTTGACTTGGACAGCGCCGTGTCTTTTGGGACACTTTTTTTCTCGTCACAAAGAGCTTCCTCTTCCTCGTCCTCTTCCAGCTTGAATTCGGACCCAGACATTTCCACGTCCATCAGCTGTCGATACGTCTCTCGAAGTTCACTACTTATGGTATGTTCAATGCAAAAGGCAACGAACGGTACGCCCATTGCCACAATAAGCACTTGCAACTGAATCGGTTTCCATCCCATGAGAGTTTCGGGGCCAATGCACTGCTCTGCCACATCCACAGTGGAGTCGGCAATGTAGGTGGCAGATTTCATTCCGAAAAAATGTAAAGAGCAAACGGCCAAAGCAATCACCGCAGCACTAGTAGGGCGGTACCAGATTTTTTCAACCTTCCAGTGCAGAGGTCGAAAAAGGATCCAGAACCCTGCAAAGCAGACAACGACCCCAAGAAAAACCGAAAGGGCAACGTAGGGAAAATTCCAGACACGGCGAAAGGGACCACGCATGGAAAGCATACCGACGTAGTGCATCGAGAGTGCCCCAATTGCGGCAAGCAAGCTGCCGGCAACAATCCAGTGCAGCATATCGAAGAGTGCTACCATGTGGACGTGGCGGCTACCGGCGCGAAGTTCTTTGCGCTTGGCCGACGCATTGGACTGATCGTGCAAAACGAACTGACGGAGCATTTCAATGCGGTCATCTCCCGCAAAAACATCCCACCCGGCCACCGCGACGCCCGCCCAAACACCACCAACTGCCAGTAGGAGGGAGGCAATCGTACCGAGCCAATTGTAGCACATTATTGCGCCGGGTTCCAGCTTGAGTTCCTCGGCTTGCATTCCAATAAAGTGCATTGACCAGATGGCGCACGAACCAAGCGTAAAGGCCATGGAAAAGTGTGGGTACCTCGAAAAGACTGCGTGAGTGCAGTGCAGAATAAAACAAGATGAGATTGGATGGGATAGGAGAAAAGATGGGTTAGCGTGTGTGTATTCCAGGACCCTTGAATGCATGCAGCTTCTGTAAGAACCCAGAAGTTATCGAGGGATGGTAAATTTGAACTTACGTGTGGCATTTGATTTTTCTTTCTCGGATCTCCACAAGCCGTGTTCTAGAATCCGAATAGCCGAATAGGATCCAATAAAAGCGGTAAAATACGCCAAAAAGAAAAAGCCCACATGCCAGGTGACTTGAATCTCGTCCCCGTCATTGTAGTGGATCTCTTCCTGGCTGGTGATGTTGCCGGTAGTTTCTTCTGAGTTGGCGACGAATGAGGTAGTGTCAAAAGTGCTGTCTGTCATAATTTACAGTATTTTTTGTTCAGTAAATGGTTGGCCTTTTCTCCCAAAAAAAGATAAATTTTTAATAATATGATGAATAATAACAAAGACCTACCAGTACTGCGATGGATTAGGAACGTACTTTTACGCCGTACTACCAGGTATTACCATACCATACCACTCCCAGCTCCACTAGGTACTTTTGACGTGGTAAGTTGCCATGCATTGCCATGCAGCCGTTAAGTCATAATAGTCAATCTCGTCGGTCATTCATTTTGATTTGACCAGTGGAGATGACTAAATAATGATTGAAACCATGACATTTGCTCGGCAATTCATCGCAGCAATTTCTACGTGGTACCGGTACCAGTACTAGTACTAGTACCAGTCAAGCAATCTGCTACTTTTGTTAAGGAAATGACATTGATTAGCAAGTGTTGATTCTCCGGATTTCATTACCAGGGTAGCTGAACCTTTTACAAATACAAGACGATTTGGCTTTCACTCGTGGGTGTTTAATTATTACAATTATTATACCGTACCTGGTACCACTATTTTGGTCTGGGTTAAAAAAATCTGTAGTCAGTAGTTTGACCACTGGACGAAAATGTGGACAAAAAGATCACGTCTTATTTTGTTAGCTACTGGTACCTGGTACGTACCAGGGTACCAGGTACAGTATTATAGTTACTGGTATTAGAGTACCAGGTACCCATAGTCAAAAAGACAAAATTCAAAATTATTTGACCAAAGGAACACGTCTTCTTTCTGTTTCTTCGCATCGTCGTGCAACATTACATAATTGCTGCTGAAAAGTTCTCCTGGGTTTTTTAGACAATATTAGACTGGCAGCGACCTTCGTAGTCTCCCATTATTGGGGGTCGTTTGCCTCGTCATCCCCGGCATTACGTTCGTGTCGCTTGCCTGCGGTAATTATTTTCTGGTTTCAGTAGACAGTAGACCATACTCTCGCGACTTTATTATTGTATAATTTAACGTGCCACCACCACAATTGAACAAGGGCACCTATGCGATCGCAGATACTTCTACTAGATAATACTGTACGAATAATAGCACACGGATATACAATATACAATATAAGCATGCCATGAAATAATTTTTGTGTATGCCCTTCTGCAAGACTGTCACGCCAAAAACGAATCCGCCTTTCTTTTTCTTTCCTCTTCCTTTTTTGATCATAAGAGCGGCGCTGTTGTCGACAATTCTCTCGTGTACATCATATCCTACCTACCCGCGTCGACCAGCTGACCGACCGGCCGGCTGGTGTATTATCGATTGTCTACCATTTCGGGCGGTGGACCAAAAGCAGAAAAGACAGACCAAGGTATCCGTATGTCGGGTACATTGGTTCGAATCCAATCCGGAACAGGTTGTCCCGTTTCTTTTTCAAGTTGTGGAAAAACGAAATTCGGTAACAGGTACTGTAAACTCCGTATCGATGGTGGTTGTAAACCATTGGTATCTGTAAAATCCAATTCTTTGGCTAGTTCCGCCACGACCTGAACAGAACCAGAACGTTTCATAAGTTCCTTGTGGGACAATGATAGTAGTGCTGTTACAGCACGTCCCGAAAACCTGGGTGTTTCTCCTTGTGATAAATCTAAATTACCACTCACTGAATCCCAGGTCCCATCTTTTACCATTTGTAAATTAGCTTCCGTTTGGACTAAACCTGGATACAAGGATGCAGTAGCAACACCATACTTGGCCAATTGGTACGACATATCTCGTGCCATCCGATCCACGGCAGCCTTACCAATCCCGTAGGCCACATTGAAGGTGTAGGATTTGCCACCAAAAGAAGATATTAAGCAAATGAGTGGAGTCATTGTGGTAGTTGTTGATGATAATGATTCAGCATATTTAGTAGCCGTTTGAATCATGTGAGGTGCAGCACAACGACAAGCAGCGTAGACTTGTCGCAAACCTAAACCATTAATAGCATCCCATGTATCCATAGATTGGTTCCAAAAATCATCCCGTAGATTGTCGGATGATGATGATGATGATGATGTTGGTACAGTGTAAGCAGCACAAACAAGAACATCTAATCGTCCTTGTTGTTCTTTTGAAACACGTTCAATGATCCCTTCAATGACACCATCTTGACTTAAATCACAAGGAATAGCAATACCCATACCACCACCATTGGTATTGTTGATTTGTTCGGCAATTGCTTCAATTGTAAGATTTAAACTTTGATTCCAGACGGTACTAGTGATAGAAGTGGTAGTAGCATTGTCTCTACTACTACCTGTAGTAGTATTGCTGCTACTAATGCTGGTAGTGGTGGTTCGACCCAAACAGTACACGATGAATCCTTGGGTTCCCAATTCCAAGGCAATACCACGACCAATTCCTCGTGAAGCTCCCGTAACGATTGCAACACGACGATTGCTATTGGATGATGAAGATGATGGTGGTGGTGTTGCTCCTGCTGATGACGGTGCCGTTAGAGAAAAGGCAAACGTTGTTGGGATGTTTTGTTCGAGTTGTAGTAGTAGTAGTAGTAGTAGTAGTAAAACAAGTAGTAGTAGTAGCTGCAGCTGCTGTAGGAAACGAGGCATGTGAATCATTATTGTTGTGGTGTGCGTGCCTGCGTGCCTATACTATTTTAGGAGGGGAGACAGCTACTACTGCTGTTATGGATGAAAATAATATCTCGGGAGGTTTTCGTGTTCGGTTTTTATTAAAATACGGTAATTCATGAAGAAACTGCAAGAGCTATGTTGTATCATAATATTGATTATTGCTAGAGTAGACTAGCTATTAGAGAGATTTGTGCAGTTATTATTACCAGTATTGGCACTTTTTGAAGAAGAAAAAGATACACACATCCACCCGGATGGATAGATTTTGATTTTACAACGAATTAAGGTCAAGGCAACGGATGGAGCCGGAAAATTATTTGTGCCAATGCAGCGAGGCAAAAGAGATGGCAATATTTTTGTGTTCCGGTGGTGAGAATGACGATTCTGATCGAACTCTTGCTGTCAAATAGTGCTCGACAAACGACGGGAGATGAGAATAAGAATAAGAGAATTTGCGAATTTCAAGTTTCATTTTTCTTGGGAATGTTATCAGACAGACACTGTATTCTAATGCAGAGACTACAAGCATAAAACCGAGTTCATAAATTATATTTTTTGTCTACCCTATGTTTTGGCAAATCATTATTTCGTGGATCCACGACGAGACTTTTCCATTTTCATTTTGAGTCTGTCCTTGATGGATAACGACGATTCGCCATTTTTGCTGGAAGTGCCTTTTTTGGAACGACTGTTGCTGGTGGTCTCTGATGCCAAAGAAGTACCACAGGACGACATACTACCCAGGGATCCCACGGATGGTTGACTGTGTTCGGATTTACCACCACCCAATCCATTGGCGCCGCTTTGCTGCTGCTGTTGTTGTTGTTGCTTGTACCGGCGTTTGGTCTTTCCATCGACTAATTTTCGTGATGACGATGTAACGGATGATTTTCGTCCCCCGCTCGCTACGGAGGCAAGGTCATCGTTTGGACCACCATCACCAACAACAGTGCCAGTAGCAGTAGCTCCAAATTCTTTTACGGCCCACTCCGGTAGACATTTCAATGGATGCTCAACAAGGCTGGCGGGGATTTTGATATCACCACCAGTAGCTGTCAAGGTATCCTGTAGATTTCCTGTTGCCCACAAAGAAAAGATTGTGGAATGGTCGCCAACATGTTTGCCACCAATAAAGACTTGTGGCAGTATGGTATTACCTACGATCTTGCATAAGGCTGTCTTGTACTGTGGGCCCATATTATTGGCCACGTACTTGATATCATCCACGAATATTTTAGTAGCATGTACCTTGATCTTTTTAAAGAACGTAATCACTTCCTGGACCGGTCCAGAATGTTCGATTCCAAACACTAGAACGATATGTTTTTCAATTTGTTCTTGTACAAATTGATCGGCCTCGGGTGTAGCCTCCAACAATGGTACCGGTGGTGGATCCTGTGCCAATGCTGTAGCTTCGAGGTAGGCTTCATCGGAAGTCATTTCTGTAGGAATACCATCAAACAAAGCAGTTGAAAGGTACCGTTCTCCGGTGTCTGCAATTGTAACCAAGACATTTTCATTTGCTGGTAAAGTTTTTGCCAATTTCAGTGCAACACTCAATGATCCTCCTCCCGAGATTCCTGTAAGGATACCTTCCTTTCGTGCCAAGGTACGACTAGTCATAACGGCTACTGTACTGTCAACGTGATGAATTTCATCGTAGGCCTTGTCTTCCTTGGCCTTTGCCAAAACTTTGGGAATAAAATCCACCGCCCAACCCTGCAATAGGTGTGGATTCCACGACGGGTGTGATGTTTGAAAGGACGAACTTGGCGTTCCGTTGGTCGGGTAGACGGTACCAATATTGGATTGCAACATGGGAGCATTGGTTGGTTCACAAACATGAATTTTCGTCGAAGGCGACCACTTGCGCAAGGCTCGCGAAATACCGGCCACTGTTCCTCCTGTCCCAAAGGGTACGACACAATGATGTAGCTCAAGTTGTTCCTGATCAAAAGCTTCTTGAATTTCACGTCCTGTGGTGTGCTCATGAATCCAGGCATTGGCTTCGTGTTCAAATTGATTGGGAAAGTAAAATCCGTGTTCCAGACTCAATTCCTTGGCTTTCATGAGCATTCCCGTAGCTTTGGCTTTGGCACTGGTAAGGATAACCTGAGCTCCGTAAAAGCGCATCAGCTTGCGCCTTTCGACCGAAAAGGCTTCTGACATGACACACACAAAGGGATAACCCTTGGCGGCACAGACCATGGCCAACCCGATGCCTGTGTTGCCACTGGAAGCCTCCACAACCGTCTGGCCAGGTTGCAAGTGACCGTGCTGTTCGGCCCATTCGATCATGCCAATAGCGAGACGGTCCTTGACAGAACCACCAGGATTGAGAGATTCTAACTTCAAATACACACTGGCACCACCCGGAGGCTGCATACGAGAAGATAACTTGATAATGGGTGTGTTACCAATCACATTTAGAATAGAAGAATGAATGCCCTGACGGGCCTTGTCGCGACCTTCGACAACTGTGCTCTTCATTGTGTTACAACTGTATTTAATGTTTGTGTCTGCTCACTAAGGATTTATTATTGAATAAACAATAATTGGTACTACTAGTAGTACTAGACTACTACTCGCAGCTCTAGCTAGAGGAAGCTTTGTGCTGTAATAAAACGAAGCGTATTATTGTGGGAAAGAATGAAAGAATGGCAAAAATGGGTGTGAGACTACGGTAGTGGTAGTGTGTACAGTACCTAGTGGTACTACCAGCTACCGTACCTGGTACCTGGTACCAGGTGGGGTCTAGTAGTAGTAGTAATAGTCAAAACTGGACGTGCCTACCTGGTACTCGAGTACCAGGTACCTGGTACCGTAGCTAAGACTAGTGGAATCGTGCAATCCCATAATGTCATGTCTTTCTCTCAAAGCAATGACTCTTAGAATGACTTAACTCAGGATTCATTTGCTCGAAGAGTGTACCTGGTAGTACTTGGCCTGCCCGTAATTTTGACATGCAAGAAGATTGGTCCCAAGAGAAGCTTCAGTGAATTCCAGCCACACAATAATAGTCTACTAGAATGACTTAACTCAGTATTCATTTGCTCGAAGAGTGTACCTGGTACTTGGCCTGCCCGTAATTTTGACATGCAAGAAGATTGTTCCCAAGAGAAGCTTCAGTGAATTCCAGCCACACAATAATAGTCTACCTGGTACGGTAATAAACAGTCTAGTTAAATACTGGTATTATTTCATTTAAAAAAACTGACATCATATCCATCACCGTACAGTGACGTACTCCTAATGAAGTCAATATTAGTACTCTAAGTATTAGAGTAATAAGTACTCTAGTAGCTATTCGAGGAACTCCTTCTATTGCATCTTTTTGAGTTCCATATCAATACGTTTGCGAATGTGACCCAAATCGGCACTCACACCAGCCCACCAAGCTGCAACGATCATGCAAAGAAACAATACAGGTGGAAATCCAAAAACGACACGAATTTCACCACCTCTGGCTTCTGGAACGCCGAACAAATCCAACAACCGATGAATGCTTGAGACCAAAAAAGCAGCACTACCACCACCCCAACGATTCGCCAAGGTATCCACAATGGGTTTGGCCTCGTACCGGGCTTCGTTCGACAAACCACGCCACAGTGATTCGCGAACAGGTTTCGCCACGGCCATATTCATGACCCGACAAAATTCGTCCAACATTAGAAACAAGAGCAGATTCGGTGGTTCGCCGTCGGAGCTGTGGTGCCAATAGGCCAACGTCAGGACGCCCAACAGCCGTACCATGGGCATCAGTGCCAACGTTCCACGAGAACCACACTTGTGCGCCACATAGGCTCCCAATCCACTGGCCTGTAGGGCAAAGACTGCCACCGAACTTGCCATGTTAACGTTAGCCAAAAAGGCCGTATTGGATTCGTTGCTAAGATTGCTTTCCTGTTGACGATTGGCCACAAGTTCCGCACGTTGAAAGCTCAACAACGTGGTCGTACTGGCATACAAGGCATTGTAGGTAAAAATCGCCATTAACAATCGGGATTGAAGAATGGTGCGAATTCCCCGTAACAAACGCTGTGAAAAAGAATCTTCGTTCGATTTCATGACTTCCACTTCCTTTTCAATCGTTTCATTCGATGGCTGGTGTTGCTGCTGCTTTTGCTGCCCCTGATCCATGGATGTCAAAGAAGAATGAAAACTACCATGACTGGAGTTGCGTTTCAATTCTGACAGACTCTTAACACGGTTTAGTGAATTGGTGGAACTGATACGCTTCATACTTCCCAGTGATACAGATCGCTTCATACTGGGATCCAAAGACTCCAAATTGTCCGAGGACGGAAAGAGCTGTTGGTGCACCCAGTGAGCGTGCATGATGCGACCCAATTCGATTGCCAATTGCGCGGCTGCTTCCAACATGAGAGCAGACACAACCAAGAGACCTGACAATCGTAGGAAACGGGCCAATGTCGATGCCAGGATACTGTCAAGATAGCAATATTGTATATTTTATAGAAAAGGAGAGAAGGTGATGATATTATTATGAGTGATGATGCAGTACGTTCACAAGACCAACAAGCATGCAAACAGAAATAGCCAAAATGAATTAACCACGTACCTTCCTAGAATACCTCCGACTGTTCCTCCGAATCCCACAAAAGCCAATCTCTGTAATCGCAATTTAGTCGACGGTGGTTCTTCGGGACTGCTGCTACTGCTTGTTCCAGCAGCAGGAGTTGTTGTGGTGGTGGTGGTACTACCATTATTTTGTTGCTGATCCAACTGTTGCTGCCGTTCCTCTTCTCGTTGCTGCTTGACCAGAGACCGTTTGCGTTCCGTTTCTTCGTATTCCATAGTTTCTGTTGTGACACCCCACACCAGACTGAGCGAATGCAATTTACACAAGTGTACGACTAAAAAGAAGGCAACGTACATGACTTGTCCCACGTGCGAAAGACAAACCTTGGCGTACGCTACAATCCAAGCACGGCTGTTGTTGTTGTTGATGATACCGTTTTCACCTTCCACACCAACGCCAGTAAAAGTAGTAGTAGTAGTAGTACGCTCATTCCCATTGTCGTTGTCTCCCAACATGGATTGAATAAGTTCCAGTATCAAAAACCCAATCGCGTACGACCACAAGCTCAAGGCAAAGAATCTGTAAAACAGAGCCAAACTGGTACCCTGCGTTTCTCCTCGCGTCAGTCCAATATTCTTCAAAAAGGATTGCCTGGACGGATCGGGAGCCTCAAACAGCCACCCGATGGGAACCGAACTCCCGAAAGCCAGGACCGTAGAAGCCAGCGTTAATTCTGGAATGTGTTCCACGCCGACCGCCAAGGCAATAGCATCCCGCATGGGCATCAGTACGTAGTTGGAACAGGTAACTAAAAACATGGCCCAAAATCCAATCCATGTTGCATTATTGGTGGGACTGTACTGGTGGGACTGCACAAAGAGGGCTTTGGAAAGTCTCTGCAATAGTTTCGTAACGGTATAGTACGGTATAAACTGCAACGATGGAGCCGGAGGCGGTGCAGCAGCAGTGGTATCGGCGTCGGTTCGTATTGTGGAAGGAACCAAGTGGATGTTGTTGCAAGTAGGAAAATCTTCGGGTTGTGGGTAGTAATCCATTTCTTCGTCGAGCATGGATTTGGTCTTTTGATGATGATGGTGGAGGTGGTGGTGGTGGTGTTTTGTAGAAGTAGATGGAGGACTGTTTTGGTTAGGGTGATGCTTTCGAGGTGACAAGCATGGTTTTTGAAGAATTGTCGTCTTGCGCTCGGGAGAGGACAACGGTGCTGGAGAACTCATTTTGGAAGGCAAGTGTTCGCTGCTGATGGATACGTGTCTTCGCCGTAGTAATGGGTGTTCCTCTGTTTTCGTGTAGTGATTGTGTCGGCCCATTCCAGTTTTAAATGCTTCAGCTTGTTCTTCTTCTTCAGCAATGGACTGATCCAGAAGTGATTGGTGTAGATTGGAAATTGCATCTTGTTGGCTGCCATTTTGCTTGAGCTGCTGCTGCTGGTGCTGCTGCTGTTGTTTTTGTTGTTGCTGTGGACTGTGCGCATAATCTGATTCATCTCCCTCTTCTAGAAACAGGGGACTGTCTTCTTGGTCACCCAAATCAGGAAATTGATCCAAAAAGGAAGGTCTTGGTTCGTGCTTTGTTGTGATATTCTTTTTCGTTTGCAAAGAATGCTGCTCACCTGCGCGTCCATTCATCCGTAGTATGTTTAACTTGGGAAGTAATTGCTGTTCATTCGATGGTGGTATATTCTCACTAGTAGTAGCTGCAGCTTGCTGCCCCTCCTGTTGGGGATGTTCCAATGATAAAGTCTGATCTGCACATGGATTGCTTTCAACCTTCTCCTCTTCTTGGTAAAGGTCCAGTAGATTCCCACTGCTTCTTCCCTTGTGATTCATCATGCTCGTACTACTGGTAGCGGCACTAGTACTAGTACTTCTAGTACTAGTACTGGTATTTGTAGCAGTAGCAGTAGTGGTACTCAATGTACTTGCAGATTTATAAAGGGGTGTGTGGGGAGAATTGATGGGGGTAGAATCACGAGATTGATGGGTATTGGTAGAGTCCTCTTCTTCCTCCTCTTCAGATAGCGATGATGTTGGAAGATCTCTGACAGCAGTTGAAGGCAAATCTTCTCCGTCCAAAATCATCTTCTTCTTTCGTTCTATTCTTTTCGGTTGGCTTCCTTTTTTGTTCTCCTTCCTTTGACAAACAACTTAACTGATTTCTTTCTCCTCTGCCTCGCTCTTACGAAATCTGAAGTGTTGCTGTTACTGCTTCGGTGCTTGAAGGGGGGTCGGTGCTGGTCGTCTGGTCTATGTATGTTGTACTGTGATGAATAATTATTAATATTATCAGATGAGTGTAATCGTAATATCTATCTATCTGAATTCTTAATTTGTTTTGCTCCTTGCGTTGCTTTTGCTAAAGTGAATGATGCCGGTTGCTGTTCTTTCGCAGACACTATTACTATTACTAGTACTAGTACACTGTGTACTCTTTCTCAAACTTGCTCAGCTCCACTTGTTGATGATGTCTCTTTCCGTTTTCTTTTTTTTTCCTTGATTTGACATTCTTGATTGGTTGAGTGGCAATGCTGATGTCGCCAACACTCGAAAGTAACATGGATCAAGATGATAAAAAGTCTACTATCTCTACAGAGGAATCCGTAGGCATTTGTACCACGCGCATTGGAAACGGATTTTTGCCTGTACCAGAAACTCCTTGGATTTAAGAAAAACTATGATTGGCCATTCTTGCTTGCTTGCTTTGTTCTGCCTTGGGTAGAACTGTACTATTATTTTTGGAGGACAGTCGAATACTAGTAGAAATCCGAATAGTCTAGTAGTCTACTCGTATCTTTTGGTTGTCACTTCTTTTATTTTTATGTATTCATATGTCTATTAGTAGCGAAAATCTTCCGCTTCCGAGTATTCCGGGCTCTCCCGCTCTCTCTCCCTCTTTCTCTCTCTTTCTCTTGTGTCATATACAGCTTGTTGACGAACTATGTATGGTATGGAAAATGGGGCCTTATATTTTTCCTCGGTTCACAGCATCTATTACGTGCTTGTTCAATAGTCTTGGCCGCCATGATACCTTGTTTCGTGAGATGGGTTGCGAGCTCCATTGCTGCTACGTGATGCAGTGGAATCGCGAGTTCCAGTGCTACGGCGAGAGCTGACCGAACCACCCACACTGCAGCTACTACAGGAGCTCATCACCTTGGGATGAGGAGGAGGACGGCGGCGACGACGGCAGCTGCTGCTGCCGCTGCGGCTGATGCCGATGCTGATGCTATTACCACTGTTTGACCTTGAAGATTTCTTTTCTCGACGACTCTTGGCACTGTGAATTTCGACATCCAAAAAGGCTTCCTCTAAGCAATAGTCTTCGTCCAAGTCCTGTTCGCTAAAGAAACTCATCCGAGATAGAGCAACACGCTGACACGAAGGGGGCATGGGCATGGGAGCCGCACAGCCGGTGTCCACCGATGAATCGTCATCGACAACATCAATCGGAGAAGGTAACATGGCCTTGTAGTGAGTCATAGAGGCACTACTGGGAGAAGGAAACATCTTGACCTGATGTCCACGACGTTGCATGTCATCCAAAGTTTCTTGGAGTAACTCGTCTTCATCGATTTGCTGTTGTTGCTTTGGTGATGGTGGCGTCCCGGTCTTGCGGAATTGATTCAAGAGGCCCTTACCAGATGTCTTATTCCAGGCAGAATCCAACAAAGCTTCATCCCTCTTTTGGGCGCGCTTCTTGAGGACCTCCTTTTGCTTGCGACGTTGCATTTCTCTTTCAATGGCTTCGTCTACCTCGCGCTGCACCATTCGGAAGAAACGGATAATGATACGTGCAGCACGCTCCTTTCGGCATTGGCGCAAACGATGAACAAAGGAATACCACGTTTGAATCTTTGTGGCACTGCTATTCATTTTGATCGCCAGGCGCTCCACCGCTGGCAAACGCTTGTTATAGGATACACGGAAAAAGACGCACAGCTTGCGGGCCGCGATTTGTCTCTCCAGGAATCGCTTGGCCATGACTTGCTTTACGAATGACTGAATCACCATGGCTTGTTTTGCTGCATACTTGCGATGTTTGGCGCGACGCCAGAATAATTGAAGGCTACTGGCTGCCTTGGAGACGGTGGAAGCAGAAACTCGAGAAAGGTAGCAAGCTTGCCTACTGATCAGATCGAGCAATTCTAACTTGGCCAAGTTCCGTCGTCTCTCCGATTGAATTGTCATAGCAGCTTCTTTTTGTCGTAGAGCACGAGTTTGTACCACTACCATCCTTGCAAAACTCTGGAGTTCAATGGCAGAACCCAACCTGTACAGATAGAGTTGTTGCGTGACGTATCCTCTCCAGATCTTCTGGATTGTCTTGGCGGAATTCTCTACTTTAGCAACATGTTGTTTCCAGGCGATAAAAAGACAGATACGACCGCTAAATCCTCGCCAGTACCTTTGCATGTCCAACACGGCTGATCTTTTGCAAATGTAGTCCGCATACGTTGTCCACCCTCGGTATGCGGCTTGAATCTTGGTGGCCGCCTTGGTGTCCCTGACAAGACCAAGCTTCTGGCACTCCGACTTTGCAAGGAACATACGCATGACGCTCTGTAGCTTCACAATGCTAATGCAGGTGACTGTGTAGTCCGAGCGATCAAAGTGACCTCTCATTGCGGCTTGGATATAAGTGGCGGCCATGCTTTCCTTGTCTTTGATAATCAGATATCGTCGGATGTAGTATTGGAGGAAGCGAATCTTTGAAATAACTTTGTGAAATTCTACTTCGTCCTTGTGTCTGCGCCAAGATGCCTGTAGCATCGTAGCATACAGATGGATACGATCCTCCTTGTAGCGGTTTTTTTGGTAACAAGCTAACAGCATTCGTGCGGCTGACTGAATTGTGATGATGTCCTCCTTCAATGCCGTATAGTTGAGAACAGTAACGTGAGCTCGCCAACGCGATTGGATCTTGACAACTGACTTGATGGCATGATCTTCCCACATTTCCAAGAAAAGTTGTTGCGCCAAAAACCGTCTAGCTTGACTCTGAACCTTAATGACGTCGGTGATGATGAATGTATAGTTTGATCTACAAAAATACATTCTCCATGTTCGCTGGATTTTCATGGCCTGCTCAGTCAGATAGCGTTGATGGGTAACATAGCGTTTTGCTAATCGCTGAATTCTGACAATTTCGTTCACCGTAATCAAGAAGCATGTCTGAAAGTAAAAGCCTCTCCATGCCTTTTGAATTTTGACAGCTGCAGCATTGGCATTCTGAACGCGAATGGAATTTGACTTTTTGATTGCAAACAAACGTCTGCAAGCGCTCTGAACTTTCACGATGTCACAAATCGTAAACGAAAAGTTTGCATATTCTGCATATCCTCTCCAGGCGCTTTGAATGTATGTCGCGGCAACAAATTCAGCTCGGCGGACAAGTACCAGTTTGCGAGATTGAACAGACCGGCAAAATGTCTGCATGCGTCGTGCTGCCAAAAACCTAGTGTACGCGGCCTGATAAACGGTTCGACGCCAGTGTTTTTGAATCTCAGCGGCAGCTGCAAATGTTTTTCTGAAGACTCTATCTTGACTCTCCCTGTAGCATGTCTGAATAACAATAGCCGCAATGTACTTAACGGTGGCACCTCTTCCGAGAAAGCCTCGAACTTGAGCCTGGACAACGATTGCTGCCATGGATTGCAGAGAGCCGATGGCTTGGCTGGTGAGCCTTTGACTTTCCAACATTTTATTTGAAGTAAGCTGTCGTCTTCCCACTATACCGCGAGCAGCAGCTTGGATAATGACAGCGCCCCATTGTTGATCGGCATACTTGCATCGAGCCAAGAAACCACGGGTTACTGCTTGAATTCGAATTGAGCAATCTAGACAGATGAGATAGTTGGAGAATTTCCAAAAGCGCCTCCAGTAAGTTTGGATTGTACGAGCTGAGCGGTACTCATACAGGGTAATGGTAAAGTCAGCTTCTTGAACTAGTCCACGCCACGTTTTTTGAATCATAATAGCCGCATGCTCACGCTTTTCCAGCTGACGACGACGGCAACTTTGAATGACATATGCTGCATCATGCTCAAGCTTGTGTCGGAGATAATCGGCTCTCTTGCAGGCTAACAATCTCCTTGCCAAGGTCTGGAGCATTACAATGTCGGCCACCTTGAACATGAAATCGGCGAAGGAAACAAAGCCTCTCCAAGTTTTTTGGATGGTGGTAGCTGATTTTGTCTTTTTTACGTAGACTCGGCCAAGGTAGCCTCTCGCAACTCGTTGTAGAAAAATCGATTTCTTTTCCAGAATAGATGTCACCTTCCGCATTGCAAACCAGCGTCGGATCAAACTCTGGACAATGAGGATATCCGCCAAGTAATGTAGAAAATCCATGCTAGTGTCATAGCACCTCCACTTTGTCTGTATGATAGTGGCTGCACGATCTTCGATTCTGTATTGAAGATAAGTCTCGTTAGCATCGTAGCACCTCCAGCGAGTCTGAATGATTGTTGCAGCCTTGGCTTGCAAAACATTACGTCTTTGATTTGCCTCGCAGCGAGCCACCCGTCGACGCCACGCACTTTGAACAATGATGACGTCCAAGAGCTTAAATTGATAGACAAGTCTATAATAGAAAGATTTCCAAGCAGTTTGAATGGTGACGGCTTTCTCTCTGATCTTTGTGAGACGCTCTCTCAAGATAAAGCCACGAGCAATCGCTTGCGTACGGCAAATCATCATTCTTCGCTGATTCGCAAGGGCCTTCGCTTTTTTCATACGAACAAAATTTTGAACCAGCGTGATCTTGTAAATCTCTTCGTAAACAGTTATAGCAGAGAGATAACCTCGCACATACCGTTGAATGATGGTAGCGTTGTAGGTAGCATATTCCAATCGGCGCATCACACAGTACCTTCTCCAATTAGCTTGCACAGTGATAATCATACCCATCCTCCTGGTTGCGAGATTACTAGCAAGCTTCATGCGGAGAACGTTCTGAATAAATATGATGTTGTAAATCTCCTCGTAAACTTTCATAGTACCGAGATATCCCCGGACGTATCTTTGAATAGTACCGGCGTGATAATGCGCTAGGTTCAAGCGACATCTGACCAGATACCCACGAGCAATGGCCTGCAAGGAGAGGATTAAAGACATTCGAATGGTGGCTTTGTCGATAGCTTGCTTCCTCCTTACACAATTCTGCACAATAGTAACCTTGTAGATTTCTTCGTAGACATGCATGACGGACAAGTATCCTCTAACACATCGTTGGATAGTAGTAGCCCTATTATGGGCTTCTGCCAGTCTTGAGCGAACAACATGGCTTCGTGCTACGGCCTGGATTCTAAGCACGCAATACATGCGAATAGTAGCATCTTTGATGGCAAGTCTCATCCTTACTTGGGCCTGCACTAGTGATATGTGGTATATTTTTTCGTAAACATGAATGGACGCAATGTATCCTCTTACGCGTCGTTGGATTTCCGTCGCACAGTAATCCTCAAACATCAATCGGTCTCTGACGATCATTCCTCTAGCCGCTGCTTGAATTCGCATTGCGGCGTAGAGCTTAATTTCGTACCTTGTTTGTAATAGAAAAGAACGGACACGAGACTGAATAACAAGAGCTCCCCACAACATTGTCAAGACTTGACGACGAATCAGGAATCTTCTTGCCATCGCTTGAATAGGAATGATGGCAGTGCTCAACAGACGAACACCAGCACGCTTCATAGGATCGTGGATTCTGCTTTCGTCGTACTGATCAAAGTAAGAGTTATCTCTGTAGAGACTTTCGCGGCGATGATCACTGACGCGGCTCTGTACCGCGGACCTGAGAGAGCGCAAATCCGAAGCACCTCCCACCGAAAAAGAGTCAATCAAACCATGTTCTCGGATCATCGACATACGATCAGTCTTTGATGGTCGAGCGGCAGCCTTGCTCTGTCTTGAAATTGGAACAGCGGCAAGGTTGTTATAAAAGGACGACCTGCTCCCTGATCTCGAGTCGGAGGTAAAATCTGCGAAATGGTTCTTTAGTTTGATCATGTTACGAAGCTTTTGAGCACCTGCCTTACGAGCCTCAAATTTCTTTCGAGACAGTAAAGAAATTGGATAACGATAATCTTCTGCATCATATTTTCTCGACTCCATGATTTCGGAAAGTTTGTCCTTCTTCTTTGGAGTAAATCGTCCAACATAAGCATTTCTAGGAACGTACTTGGGTTTGTTGCAAGTCTTTGGCTTTTCAACAGTGACAGCTCGTGAAGGAGATCGCATAGCCTTCAGATCGCTAAGAGTCTTTGGAAAGCTAGAAGCTTTCTTTGTTTGACCAGGAGAAGGCGTTGTCTGGATTGGAGAAGGTTTTTGCCGCTTGGCTGCCACTTTTGGTACTGTTTGAATATCACCTGCCGATGTTTTCTTGGTAGTTGAAGTACCGCGAGAATTGTGTGATGAAATCGCCCGGCGATTTGCCTCGATGAAATTCTTGGGTTGCCGAGTCATTGCAGGTGAATGAGAACTGGATATCTTCTTTGGTTGTCCGGTGGCTGCTGGTGAAGGAGATTTGGCAACTTTCTTGGGATTCCGCTGAGTTGCTCTCGGCGAAGGAGATCTTCCGGTCTTACGAGTCACCGGAGAGTAAGATCTAGTAGTGATTTTGGATTTTGACTGGACGGAAATTGGTCGTAGTTGACTTCCCATGCTACTACTCGGTGCACGTGACATGACTTGCGAGAGTGGTTCCATCTTGGTGGACGAAGACATCCGTGATCGAGCAGCAGAACTGCTAGATGCACCTTTATTTCTTGATGTCAAAGACTTGAGACTTCTATAGTGTTCGGATTTACCAGATACGGTTTCGAGCTTATGTTGTTGCGAAGCGCGCTGCGCAGATTTCGATCGTCCAAGTTGCATTCGGGAAGCAGTCATTTCGGGCGAGGTCGCGGCTGCTGAGTATCTATGAGCAGGTGCTGCCGAAATCGAACGCTTTTCTTGTTGCTTTTGGTACAATTTGCTCTTGACGACGGATTCCATCTTTCGTCGAAAAGGTGATGGATGACGCTGTTGTGTAGCGGTTAGTGGTGTATTATTTGGAGACAATGGCAAATCCTGCATCTGCTGCTTGGGACGTTTTCTCCAAGCTGGCGAGGCTGACCGTTTGCGATGTCTTCTGGGTGACAGAGAACCATAATATGTTTGATTCGCTGGTAGTGGTGATGGCATATCGGAATTGAATGTAAAAGTCGCAACTTCAGATGAGTGGTAATTCAGTGGTGAGCTAGAATCTCCTTGCTGCTGCAGCAGCTGATGTTTTTGTTGATATTTATTGTTGTTATTTGTATCGGCCTTCATCATGGCAGAACTTTGATTGGTTTGGGACGAGTACAGTTGCATATCTAATGCTTTTCCTAACACAGCATCGTTGTTTCGTGGTGATAATCCCCAGGATGATGTTGATGACAACATTGACGTTGACAAGGGCGATTCCAATAGTAGATTGTTCAACAGATTTTGGGATGCACTTGTTGTTCGTGGTAGAGGTGGTCTGGTTGGAGACGCTGAGCGTTTTCTGGGACTTTTCGGTGGCCTCATCATATTGGCACTGGTAGCAGTTGTATTGTTATTATCAAAGGACTTGACAGCACTGCCCACAAAGGTAGGATTGGTTAAGTTACTGACAAAGGTTTGATTATCATCGTCCTCCTCTTGTGAATCTTGACTGGTACTTCGAATACCCAAAGAATAATGGTACTGTCTTCGATTCGACGAAAGAGTAGTACTTGCGCCAGCAGCACGACGAGGATTCTGAACAGCTCCCAGTTGCATTAGCTTGGCTGCCAAGTATTCTCCAGTTAATTCTTCCTCCTTGTGCTTCTTCTTGTTGTTGCTATTATTATTGTTGTTGTTTTTAGGAGGATCTCTTTCGCGCGTTCGAAAGATATCTTGGATGCTATTGCTTGTAAAATTTTCGAATGGACGATTTTCCTCCTCGGGAAAAAAGGACTGCTGCTGTAATTCCTTGTATTGCTTGTTGGGCATTAATAACGATGCTGGTTGTGGTGGTTGTGGCGGTCGTCGTACGACATCTCTGATATTATCCTGACTGCCATTAATGTCCGTGAAATCTCCTGCTGTCATGGTATCACTAGATCCCAACGTCAACATATCGACCGTGGGTGGTATTTTGACCTTTTGTCGATTGTTTTTGTTTTTCTCCTGCGTAGTGGCAGCTGCTGTTGTTGTTGCTGTTGCTGTACCAAACAGAGACTGAATGTTAAAGATACCTTTGGGAGGTGAAGGCGTCGAGGACGAAACTGTCCCAATCTTGTTTTTGGCAGTAGCAATGGGAGAGGGTAACAAAATGGAATTGCTTGCGCTCATTTTTGTTTTGGAAGACTTTTGATGACTACTGCCAGTGATCATGTCTGCAATATTTGGAACCCAGTGATGATGATCCGCTGTCGTACCGCTTGCATCTGCACTGCTGGCGTTGGTATGATCCCACGAAGAATCATGTTGTTTTTCTCTTTGTTGTTGTTGCTGACGCTGCTGCTTCTGGTGGTGGTGGCGATTCTGATTGTGATGATCACTAGCACTTGAGGGATTTTCAATCAATCGACTTCTTGATAAGGATGTAGTAGTGGTAGAGCAAGCACTTGGATCACTACTCAAGGCTGTCGCACTGTCCGCCAAACTAGATTGCAAAGGAGGACGACGAGATGAAGGAGAAGCAGGCTGCCCTTGCAATGGTTTCGCTGGATTCTTCTTTTTTGGAGTACTGGTGCTTGCCTTTTTGGTGGTGGGACTTCTTGCCACGGATGGAGATGGTGGCGGGAATCCTGCCGCGCGAGGACTAGGACTAGCACTCGTGCTTGTGGTACGCCTAGTACGAATGGGGGATGGTTGATCTCGTCCAGTTTCTCGCAAGGTAGAGGAACGCCCACGCGACACTGCAGAATCCCGTTCTTCTGATTTCTCTCTGGGCTGTTGACGTTCTCTACTGAAATCACCACGAGAGTGTTGTGCCTGGTGATGTTCTTTACTAGAAGTGCGACTCGTTCGCTTGCTGCTGCGTTTACTGGTGCTGTCAACTCTAGTACCATTAGCACCACCACCACCGCCAGCAGCAGCAGGTTTCTTGTTGTCATTACCAGTCGGAATCGTAGACGACATTATGGGAGCCATCATGGACTTGACTCCCCGTCGTACCGCTTGGAGCGGTTCAGCGGTTGCTTTCTTTCCACTAGTACCGCCTCGGCTGCGAGATGTCGGCATATTATAAATTATTATTTGCGTTGCTTCTGTTGGTATTATCTGTGCTTCTGTTTGCCGTCGCTATATTTGCCTGGTAACTACTAATATGTTTCAATAATTCTCTTTGGTGCTGCTACTGCTGCTAAATCTTTGATTTTGTTGGTGGCACATTGAACTGGCGGTAGTTGACCCCCAAGCATCATCGCCATTTTGTGAGAAGCGATGAGATAAGAGAGTACTTAGACCAAATACTTCGATGCCTATCTAAGTAATCATAATATCACGCCCTCCAGGCCGATGCATCTAAATACTTAAGACATGAACATCGATTCGTGTTTTATGGTTTCTGTCTGGAATTAGCATGAACCCTACTGCTGATATGAAATGTGTGTTAATAATAACAACAACAACAAAAATAACAATGACAAAGTAGACTAGTTGTCTTTCGTTTAAGGGAATACAAATAATAATACACTTTTAATCGTTTATTTGTGAGAATTGTGTTCTCGTTCTGTTGAAAAATCGAGAAGCATTTTCTCCTTCGATTATCGCGACAACCGGAACGACTGCCATCAAAAAAGAAAAATAGATCATTCCTCTTTCCTCTAAAAGCGAGTATACTATAAAGCGGTAGATTGAGACTTGAGACAATAAATATTATTATGTATTTTTGAGTACTAATAATGGGTCTGTGTGTTTTTTTGCGACGGCCCGCCGCCATTGACAAGGAGAAGATCATTATTTTCAGAATAAACTAACTAATAATAATGTGCATGCACAGCGGAAAAAACTCCGCCACCCCGCCACCATATTATTACCAGGTAACACACACTTACTCAATCGTGCGCACATGCGACACATGGAAACGCGAAACATTTCGCGTTCTACTAGACTACTACTACACAAACTTGATTGCTCGAGGATTTCCTAGAATCTTAAGTTGTATAATCAGAAATATGGCAAAAGGTAACACTAGGAGACGGAGTACTCTCAGTACGCAACACTACGATCTGATTGACGGCAGACAAATCAATCGAGACTACGACTCTTGGAGGGAGTTGGTTGCGTACGTTGTACGTATATGGCTTTGGATAATGCAGGGTGGATTTGAAAAAATCCTGTTTTTGTACTGTATTATTAGATTGCCTGTACGTATCGGGACAATAAAACCTTTTACAGTATTTCTTTAGGCACTGCTAAATTTGGTAACAGCCTTGGTTCCTTCGGAAACGGCGTGCTTGGCCAGTTCTCCAGGAAGCATGAGACGTACAGCCGTTTGAATTTCTCTCGAACTCAGAGTGGCCTTCTTGTTGTAGGTGGCCAACTTTCCAGCTTCACTGGCAATGCGTTCAAAGATATCATTGATGAATGAATTCATAATCGACATTCCCTTTTTGGAAATACCAGTATCAGGATGGACCTGTTTAAGGACCTTGTAAATGTACGAAGAATAGGATTCGACACGCTTCTTGTTCTTCTTCTTATCTCCTGCATTCTTGGGAGTCTTTGCCGATTTGGCAGATTGCTTGGAGGGTG
>Ga0100392_1000841_pt1 | contig 27895 bp, 30 predicted proteins | sample CryGeymeta201516_FD_81548 | JGI IMG/M metagenome (GOLD analysis project Ga0100392, IMG submission 81548) | Groundwater microbial communities from Crystal Geyser aquifers in Utah, USA - Crystal Geyser metaG 2015-16 | ecosystem: Environmental > Aquatic > Deep subsurface > Groundwater | place: USA... | reverse complement strand
CAGGCTTTACGCCGTGGTACTCTGAAATCGCAGGTTCCCGCCGAATCGGCGGGCGACTTCGTCGAATATTTTTGAAGGATTCACCCACGGGTAAACCCGTGGTTCTCTCCTGCGATTATAGATTGCGATCCTTTGCCCTCCCCTTCGATAAACTCAGGGTCGCTCAGGATGAGGGCAGGAATGATGACCCGTCCTCACTTAGCTTAAAAATCCTTCATAGTTGCGCATCACCAACATGGATTCAATCTGCCGAACTGTCTCTAAAATGACCGAAACGACAATTAAAATTCCGGTTCCTCCCAACTCAATCGCCTGGATACCGGTGAGCGAACGAGCAATAAAAGGAAGAATGGCAATGGCTCCTAAAAAGAGCGCTCCTGCTAAAGTGACGCGCGTTAAGATGCGACTTAAATATTCACTCGTAGATTTTCCCGGTCTGATGCCCGGAATAAATCCACCATATTTTTTCAAATCTTCGGCGATTTTATCAGGATTGAAAGTAACCGCAGTGTAAAAATAAGTAAATCCTACAACTAAGAGAAAATAAACAACGCTGTAAAAAACTGAATTATCAAAAAGAGCAACTATCTTTTGGGCGTAAAAAGCAATTGAGGCAGAAGAGCTTTTAGTCAAATAAGAGGCGACAGTTCCCGGAACAATAACTAGCGACATCGCAAAAATGATGGGGATGACTCCCGCCTGGTTAATTCTGATCGGTAAATGGGTCGATTGGCCGCCGAAAAATTTTCCACCTCTAACTCTTTTAGCATATTGAACCGGAATTTTTCGCTGTGCTTCTTGGACGAAGACGATGCCGCCGATAACCAAAAGCGCCATGATAACAAAAAAGAAAAAACGGAAAATGTCGCCTTGGGTTCTGGTGGCTAGAGTTTGCGCAAAGGAAACGGGCAGACTCCCTAAAATTCCTGCAAAAATCAAAATCGAAATTCCGTTTCCCACCCCTCTTTCGGAAATCAACTCTCCCAACCACATCAGCAAAATCGTTCCGGCGGTTAACGAAATAATAAGTGCGGCCAGATCAATCACTGATAAAGTTGAAATAACGCCCTGACTGCGAAAGAGAATATACATCCCAAAGGCTTGAACTGCCGCCAAAGGAACGGTTGCAATCCGTGTATATTGATTGATTTTCTGCCTTCCGTGCTCTCCTTCCTTGACTAATGCTTCCAGTTTAGGAAAAACCATCTCTAAAAGCTGAAAAATGATGGAGGCGTTAATATAGGGATTAAGGCCTAAAGTCACCACCGAGAAATTACGCATCGTGCCGCCCGAGAATAAGTTCAAAAATCCTAAAAATTGATTTTGGGTAAAAAGATTCTTGAGGGCCTCCAAATTAACCCCCGGGACTGGAACATGAGAAAAAAGACGAAAAACTATTAGTATCCCGAGAGTAAAAAGGATCTTATTTCTCAGATCCGGAGTTTTATAAATATTTTTCAAAACTTCTTTCATAGAGTTTTATAAATATTTTTCAAAACTTCTTTCATGCGGTTTTAATCTCTCCGCCAGCGGCTTTAATCTTGATGTTCGCCCCTTTAGAACAAGGGATTCCTTTGATGATTATTTTTTTAGTCAATTGTCCGTCTCCCAAGATTTTTACCCCGTGTTTCCAATTCTCGGGGACCAATCCCAAACTTACCAGATTTTCAAGGGTTATTTCCTGACCATCAGCCATAAAATTGAAATGGGCAACATTAAAAATTAAGGGTTTTTTGCCTAAATGTTTAAAGCCTTTTTTATAAGGCAGGCGCCGAATAAAAGGCAACTGCCCTCCCTCAAATCCAAGTTTAACTTTTCCCCGAGCTTTCTGGCCCTTAGTACCTCTACCACTGGTTTTTCCTCTTCCTGAGCCATAGCCTCGTCCGATTCTTCTTTTTTGCTTGGTTGTTATTTTTGGCAACTTGTGAAGCGACATAGTAAAAACCTACCTTTAACTTTCTTTTTTGATAAACTTAGTTTTTTCTTCCTTTTCGGAATCAATCTTTTTTGGAGGCTCAATATTTTTTTTACTGCGAGCTCGATAAATTTCTTCCTGAAAAATTATGGTTTGAAAGGCCTTAAATGTAGCATATACATTTGAAGCTTGATTGGATGTCCCCAAAACTTTGCTCAAAATATCCTTAATTCCAGCCGCCTCAACCACAGCCCGAACCGCCCCGCCAGCAATTACTCCTGTTCCAGGAGCTGCCGGACGCAAAATAATTTTAGCCGCCCCTCTTTTGATTTTAATCTCATGAGGAATGGTTTTTGCAACCATCGGAATTTTGATGAGATGTTTTTTGGCATAAGTTGAACCTTTGCGGATGGCGCCGGCCACATCAGCTGCCTTACCCAAGCCTACGCCTACCCGTCCTTTCCCATCACCGACCACCATAATGACCGAAAAACTGATGCGGTTCCCCCCTTTGGTTTTTTTCGAAACCCGATTGACCTGCACCACTTTTTCCGTAAATTCTTTTTCAGTTTTTTCCTGATAAGTTCGTTTTTGAAATTTCTGCTCCATCGAAAACCTCTTTCAGCAAATATTTTTTATCTTCCTGGCTTCCTAGAAACTTAATCCGCCTTCACGCGCCCCTTGTGCAAAAGCCTTGATACGTCCGTGATATTTATGTCCGCCGCGGTCGAAGACCACTTTTTTGATCTTCTGAGACAGAGCCTTTTCGGCTAATTTACCGCCGAGAAGCTTGGCTTTCTCAAGTTTAGTCAACTTTTTGCTACCTGCTTCTTTTAATTCTTGAGACACGGCACTGGCCAATGTTTTCCCTTGCTCGTCATCGATAATCTGTCCATATAAATGTTTATTGGAACGAAAAACCGACAGTCGGGGACGATCTTTCATGTCCCTGATTTTAGCTCGAATGCGAATTTTCCTTTTTTGACGATTCTCAAGTTTCTTGTCTGCCATTTTTATTGACTCCTATTAAGATTCATTTTGCCCCGAAAGATGACCCGGTTTTGGCTGCTTTGCCGGCTTTGCGTTTGATGATTTCATCTTTATACTTAATCCCTTTGCCGGTATACGGATTGCACTTTTTGTTTTTTCTTATCTCTGAGGCAACTTTACCCACCTTCTCTTTATCAATCCCGGAAATCAGGATCTGGTTTCCAGAAACCTTAATTTCTATCCCCGACGGAATCGGATATACAATTGGGTGAGTAAATCCAACATTCAGATGTAATTTTGCCCCTTCAACCCGAGCTTTATAACCAACGCCGATAATCTCCAACTCTTTAGTAAATCCCTCCGTTACTCCTAAAACTTTATTAAAAACCAAGGAGCGAATGGTACCGAATAGCGCCTGAGTGGCCTTTTTATCACCAATCTGTTTCACCCGCAAGATCTGATTGTCAATTTCGATGGCAATGCCCGGCGGAATGGATTGTTCCATTTCTCCCCCAGGACCCTTAATCTTTAAGGTATCATCCGTCTTTTGGATTTCAACATTAGCTGGAATAGCAATCGGTAAACGGCCGATTCTTGACATTAATTAAAACTCCTTTATCTTATCTGGCAAAGAATCTCGCCCCCTAATTTTTTCTTGAAAGCTTCCCTGTCCGTCATTAACCCCTGAGAAGTTGAAATGATGTTTATTTTCGAACGATCAGGGCGGATCTTCTTGACTTTGATATACCTTCGCAATCCCGGTTTTGATATTCTCTCCAGCCCCAAGATTATAAAGTGATTTTTAACAAATTTGAGATAAATTCTAATCGTTTGATCTTCGATTTTATAATCTTCAATCAATCCTTCCTGTTTTAAAATCTTGACCAACATTTCTTTAATCTTGGAATGCGGAGCCTCTGTTTCTTTTTTCCTGGCCATTCCGGCGTTACGGATCTTAGTTAATAAATCAGCAATAGGATCAGAAGACATAAAAATAACTCCTTTACAATGAAGCCTTGGTTAAACCGGGGATTTCCCCTTTTAATGCCAACTCACGAAAACAAATACGGCAGACGCCGAAATAACGGATATATCCCCTTTTGCGACCGCACAGCCTGCAGCGGCGTACCAACCTTACCGAATATTTTGGTTTCTTTTTGGCTTTGACGATCTGACACTCTTTTGGCATCTTCCAAACTCCTTAATCCTTCGACTCCCCTTCGATAAACTCAGGGTCGCTCAGGATGAGGGTGAAAATTATGATTCACCCTCAGTTTAATCTGATCTTAACGACATACCTAAAAGTCTGAGCAATTCTTGGGCTAATTCTGGTTTCTTGGCTGAAGTTCCAATCGTAATTTCGAGACTGCGCGTTTTTCCGAGTTTAGCCGTATCAATTTCAGGAAAAATATTTTGCTCGCGAATGCCCAAGGTATAATTCCCCTGCCTGTCGAATGATTGAAGGGAAAGCCCTCTGAAATCTCTGACTCTGGGTAAAACGACATTAAACAGTTTGTCTAAAAACTCGTACATTCTGTCTTTACGTAGAGTCACCTTGCAACCGATGGCCAAACCTTTACGAATCTTAAACCCTGCGATTGATTTCTTGGCCAAGGTCGCAACCGGTTTTTGCCCGGAAATTAAAGTTAAATCAGCCAACGCTTCCTCTAATTCCTTCGGATTCTGGGCAGCTACTCCAACACCCATATTGATGGTAACTTTGGTGAGGCGAGGCGCTGCCAATGAATTTTTAACCCCATACCGTTGGCTGAAAATTGGGAAGACTTCTTTGAGATATTTTTCTTTTAATCTAGTCTTCATCTTCTATCCTTTAAGTAAAAACTTGTTTACATTTTTTACAGAATCTGTATTTTCGTCCGTCAGGTTCAATTTTAAAACCAACCTTGGTTGGTTGGCTACATTTAGGACAAATAAGCCTGATGTTGGCCACAGGTATGGGTTTGGCTAAATCTATAATTCCGCCCGGTTTTTTGTTACCTTGGGGCTTCTGATGCTTTTTAACCAAATTTAATCCTGGGAGGAGGATTTTGTCTTCTTGACTGAAGACTTTGTCAACCTTGCCCTTCTTGCCGGCATCTTTGCCCTTAACTATTTGAACTTCATCACCGGAATGAATCTTCATAACTTTTCTATTAGTACTCATTCCAAAACCTATGGTCCTAGGTCATCCTGAGTCCGCCAGCTGGCGGATCGAAGGATCTAGTCACGAAGTGACGCTTCCGCTAGATTCTTCGCTACGCAAAGCTCCGCTCAGAATGACATGAGAGAGGTTTTGACATGGACTCTAGATAACCTCCGAAGCTAAAGAAATAATCTTATTAAATCCTTTTTCCTTAATTTCGCGCGCAATGGGACCGAAAATTCGGCTTCCCTTCGGATTGCCGTCTTTATCGATAATTACCACCGCATTATCGTCAAAACGAATGTGGGAGCCATCGGTGCGTCTTTTCTCCTTTTTAGTGCGCACCACCACCGCTTTTTCAACCTGATGAACTTTAACAACACCGTTGGGATCGCCTTCCTTGACCGCCACCGTTAAAATTTCACCCAGAGTGGCGCTTCTTCTTTTTGATCCGCCTTGAATATGAATACAAGCTACTTTCTTGGCTCCTGAATTATCAGCTACGTTAAGATGTGTTCCAACCTGAATCATTGCTTTACCTCATGCTAAAATCTTTATAATTCTCCATTTTTTGGTCTTGCTCATAGGTCGGCTTTCCTGGATAACTACTTTTTGTCCAATTTTAGCCTGAAGTTGATTATCAACCGCATACCTTTTCCGCTTGATCATCCTTTTTCGATAAAGCGGGTGAACGGTAAATTTAGTTACCTCAACAATCGCCGTCTTTTGCATTCTGTCGCTGGTAACCTTACCTTGAATTTCTCTTTTTGATTTTGCCATCATATCTCCTTGCCAGACAGAGTTTTCGCCTGGTTTAAAATTTGAACCTGTTTTAAGCGAGTCAAAATTTGAGCAATTTTTTTGCGCTGCAGTCTGACTACTTGGGTGTTTTTTTCCTTTCCAATCTTCAGATTAAGTCTTGTCTGTAAAAGCTTTTGTCTTTCTTCAGACAATCTTCGGCGCAGTTCTGAATCATTTACTTCCTGTTTTAATTCAACTTTGAAATTTTTCTTTAGATCTTTATTTTTAGCCATCAATTAAACTTTCTCTTCTTTCTCAATCACCTTGGTTTTTATCGGCAACTTTCTCCCGGCTAACCATAAGGCTCTTTTGGCTAGATCCGCGCTAACGCCGGCCATTTCAAAAATCATGCTACCGGGTTTGACTGTCGCCGTATAATGATCAACCGGACCTTTACCTCCTCCCATTCTTACCTCCTGGGGTTTTTTGGTTGCCGGCTGATGCGGAAAAATTCTGATCCACACTTTGCCGCCTCTTTTCGTGGCATGTACGATCGCTTTACGGGCAGACTCCAATTGATTGGAGGCAAGATGGGCGGCTTCTTCCGACTTCAATCCAAATTCTCCAAATTCAATTTTGCTTCCGCGATAAGCTTTCCCTCTCAATCGTCCACGGAAACTTTTACGATATTTAGTTTTTTTAGGTGTCAGCATCTCAGTTTATCCTTTTTTCTTCAGTTGCTTCAGCTTTTGCCTTTTCCTTGCCACCTTTATTCTTTTTTCTCACCGATTTTATCCCTCGATTAATCCAAACTTTAACTCCGATTGTCCCATATTTGGTAAAGGCCGTGCTTCTCGCAAAATCAATTTCCGCATTCAAGGTCTGCAGAGGCACTGATCCTCGAGCAATCTTTTCAGTGCGCGCCATCTCTGCTCCTCCCAGCCTCCCATTAACCTCAAGCCTTGTCCCCTTAGCTTTAGCGCTCATGATTCTTTCGGCTATGCCATTTAAGATTCTCTTGGCCGGAAGTCTTCTTTCTATTTGGCGAGCGATATCATGTGCAATAAGGTTAGCCGAAAGATCTGGAGTTTTAACCTCCGAGACTGAGACCTGAACTTTTCCGGCTGAGATTTTCTCTAATTGTTTACGGATTTCCTCAATTCCGGAACCAGCCCTGCCGATTACCATCCCCGGCTTAGCCACGAAAATATTGATTTTGATTTTTTTTAAGGAACGTTCTATCTCCGCTCTATCCAGACCAACTTTTTGAAGCTTCTTTTCCAAAAATTTCCTAATTTTTAGGTCTTCATGTAAAAAGTCAAGATAATTTTTTTCAGTAAACCAGTTTGACTGCCATTGAAATTGTGTCCCGATGCGAAATCCTACCGGATGAGTTTTATGACCCACTCTTTGCCTCCTTTTTGTTCTTCTCTTCTTTTTTAGGCTTAAAGGTATCCTTTTGGCCTTTTTGAGGTGCTTCCTTCGATAAGGAAAGTTTGGCTATCTCACCTTTACGCGCCGCTGGGGCTTTTTTCTTTAAATCTTCAACACTTGTTAAATAGATCTTGATGTGGCTGCTTTTCTTTAAAATCGGATGTGCCATTCCTCTGGAACGCGGACGCCATCTTTTTAACATCGGACCTTTTAAAACTTCGATCTTTAAAATTTTCAAGTTCTCTCTTTTAAGATTAAAGTTATTTTCAGCATTAGCTACGGCTGACTCAACCAACTTAAATAAAGGCTTGGCCGATCCTTTCCCCATAAATTTGAGATAAGATAAAGCCTCGTTGACTGTCCTCCCTTTGATCTGTCGGACCACCGGCCCCACTTTAGAGGGTGACTTTCTGAGATATTTAATTTGAGCTTTGACGACTTCCATTTATTTATTCCTTCTTGGGTGCATTCAATTCAGGCGCCAATCCTTGACCGCGCGCTACCTTCCCCTTCTTGCTATGACCACGAAACGTCCGCGTGGGCGAAAACTCACCTAATTTATGCCCAACCATTGATTCGGAAATAAAAACCGGATTAAAAATTTTTCCGTTGTGAATCTCGATTGTTAAACCAACCATCTCCGGACTAATGTCGGAGTTGCGCGCCCAAGTGCGAATATTTCCTTTTATTTCGCCACGTTTCACCTTCTCGACTTTACGAGCTAGTTTAGAATCTACATATGGTCCTTTTTTCCGGCTACGACCCATTTTACTTTCTCCGTTTTACAATTAATCTATCTGATTTTTTCCCTGGCTGGCGAGTTTTGCCAAAAGCCCGCTTCCCCCAAGGGGTTTTGGGCGGCATACCTGTTCCCGATCTGCCTTCGCCACCGCCGTGGGGATGCGCATTGGGATGCATGGCAACTCCACGAACCTTAGGCTTTCTTCCCAGCCACCTCGATCTTCCGGCTTTACCCAATTTGATATTTTTATGATCCGGATTAGTAAGCGCTCCCAAGGTTGCTAAACACTGTTGCAGCACGAGACGGATTTCACCTGAAGGCATTTTAAGCTGAGCATATTTTCCTTCTTTGCTCATTAAAACCGCGCTACTTCCTGCGGAACGAACCATTTTGGCTCCCTGCCCGGGCTCCAGTTCAATATTATGGACGATGCTCCCCGCTGGTATTTTTGACAAAGGAAGGGCGTTGCCGGTTTTTATCTCAGCCTCTTCCCCTGACATTAAAATATCGCCGACTTTTATCCCTTCCGGGGACAGGATATAACGTTTTTCGCCATCAAAATAATTTAAAAGAGCAATAAAGGCTGTGCGGTTAGGATCATACTCGATCTCCGCTACCCGGGCTTTAATATTTATTTTGTCACGACGAAAGTCAACAACGCGATAAAGCCTTTTTCTTCTACCACCGTGATGTCGGACAGTAATTCGGCCTTTCATTCCGCGGGCCGAAACCTTCGGCAAGGGCCGGGTCAGCTTTTTCTCCGGATCTTTGGCGGTAAACATGTCGTACCTAATCCCGGTTTTTTGCCTTTGTCCTGCTGTTGTCGGTCGATATCTTTTAATCGCCATTATTTGCTCCCGGTCTCAAAAATCTCAATTTTCTGATCGGGCTTGATGGTCACGACCGATTTTCTCCTGTCTTGCCTTTTGCCCTCTTTCCTTATTTTTCCAAAGTGGACTTTTTTACCCCTGATATTGATAACTTTTACGTCCAAAACGTCAACTTTGAATTGCAATTCAACAGCTTGGGCAATTTGCCTTTTGGTCGCGTTTTTGGAAACCCAAAAAGTATATTGATTGCGGGCAGTTTCATCAATGCTTTTTTCGCTAATGACTGGTCCTAGTAATATATTTTGAATTTCACTCATCGTAACCCTTGCTCTGGCCTCTTTGAGGTTTTCGGCTTATCTTTTTTGGTTATCTTGGATAACCGTGGCTTTCTGTCCGCCGTTTTGGCGATCTTACCTTTAATTGAAGTGTTTTCTTCTTTCTTCTTCCCGGCTAAAAAAACTTGATTTAACTTTGCCAAACTTTCTTTGAGTAAAATAATATTTTGATTTTTAAAAACGACATAAGCGTTTAAATCGCCAGCTAAAACTGTCTCTACCTCGGGAATATTCCTGGCAGAAAGATAAATTGTTTTGTCTGTTTCGGGCAGGACTAAGAGCTTCGATTTTTCCAATTTGAGGTTTTTAAAGATTTTTACCAGCATTTGGGTTTTTATCTGAGGCAGTTTTAAACCTTCTAGGATGAATGTCTTTTTATCCGCGACTTTGGTGGAAAGAGCTGAAAATAAAGCCTTTCTCCTCATGAGTTTATTTATTTTTAAAGAGTAGTCCCTGTTCTTAGGTCCATGGGCAACCCCGCCCTTGGTCCAAAGTGGCGAGCGGGTCGAACCCTGTCGGGCCCTGCCGGTTCCCTTTTGCTTCCAGGGTTTTTTCCCACCGCCAGACACATCTCCTCGGGTTTTGGTGTGAGCTGTTCCTTGTCTTTGATTGGCAAGATAAACCCTTACTGCCTGAGCAATTAAGGTCGGATTGAATTCAACGCCAAAAATTCTCGGTTCAAGTTTTATTTCTTCGACCAACTCTCCGCTGGATTTGTAAAGATTAGCTTTAGGTTCCTTCATAAATAGTTTTTCAAATAAACCGATTACGATTCAGATGTTTCAACTTTGAAGAATCTCGCTTGGTTTATCGTTTTTTGACCTGCCTTGGTCTGTTTTTTAATTAAATCTGTCTATTATTGTTTCTTTAAGTACACGATCGCATTCCGATAACCCGGCACAGCACCACTGATGCTCAGAAGATTATTCTTGTCATCAATCGCGATGACCTTGAGTCCCTTGGTAGTTACTCTTTTTCCGCCCATTCTCCCGGCCATTTTTTTACCTTTATACACTCTGCCTGGGGTGGTGGTGGAACCGATCGACCCCGGAGCACGCAACCTGTCAGATTGACCATGAGTTTTAGGCCCACCGGCAAAACCCCATCTTTTCACTACTCCGGCAAAACCCTTTCCTTTCGATCGACCCATAACGCAAACTTCTTCCCCAACCTGGAAGACTTCGGTTAAATGAATTTTTTGGCCGACTTTAACATCACCTTCTTTGATCATTTTGAATTCTGCCAGAAAGCGAGGTTTTTGTTTTATGTTTTTAAAATGGCCCATCTGCGGCTTTTTAAGAAGCTTCGGTTTCAGATTGCCAAACCCGACCTGACAAACTTCATAGCCATCTTTTTCTTGGGTTTTAACTTGAGTAACGATGCACGGCCCAACCTCCAAAGTGGTAACGGGAACAGCCGCACCCTCCTCGGTGAAAACCTGAGACATTTCTATTTTACGTCCGATTAAACCTTCGATCATCGTAAAGCTTTTCTATTGAAAAAGAAGTAATCCGTTTAAAAACGAATCACTTCCCTCTCAAATATAGACCTAATACTTAAAAAAAGTTACAACTCTATGGGCAAATTTTTCCCCCTTGAGAGTAGAATTATCTAACCAAATCAATATTTAATTTCAATATCCACTCCGGCCGGTAAGTCTAGGTGCATCAAAGAATCGATGGTCTTCGAAGTTGGTTCTAAAATATCGATTAAGCGCTTATGAATCTTCATCTCAAAGTGTTCACGCGAATCTTTATGAATATGAGGTCCTCTGATAACCGTGAATCTTTTCTTTTCGGTAGGTAAAGGCACCGGACCCGCCACTTTGGCTCCGGTTCGGATGGCTGTATCTACAATTTCCTCAGCTGTCTGATCAATTACCCTTGCGTCATAAGATTTTAAACGAACGCGAATTCGCCCTTTAGTCATTGTGTCTTTACCTTAAATCCTAAAACAAACTGATAGATTCTCATATAATTTTTTAAAACTGCCACAAACCTTTTAGTCGTGGTGTTTTGTCATTCTCTCTCTTTCCTGACTTTTTGGTATAGTCCTTTAAAAACAGAGTTTTGATCGTACCGATCATGCTCGACCCTTTTTATGGTCATTCCGAGCCCTTCGACTGCGCTCAGGGTAAACTCCGTCGAGGAATCCCTCTGGTTGTCCTCATTCTCCGCTCTGTTTAGGCTTAGCTTTCCGCGCTTACCTCCCAACGGGATCCTGAATCCCTCCGATTCGGCGGGCAGGCAAGTTCAGGATGACACTGACGGAAGGCGGGATGATCAGTTGTTCTAACAACCCAATATATTAAAAATCCCTGCCTTGCAACTTCAAGCGATAACTTTGGCAATTACCCCAGCTCCGACCGTATGTCCGCCTTCTCGGATGGCAAAATGTAAACCCTCCTCCAAGGCCACCGGCTGGATTAACTTACCCTTGAGTTTAATATTGTCTCCCGGCATGATCATTTCTACCCCCTGAGGCAATTCAACCTCTCCGGTAACGTCAGTGGTGCGCAGATAAAACTGCGGCCTGTATCCCTTAAAGAACGGGGTGTGTCTTCCGCCTTCTTCTTTGGTTAAAATATAGACTCCGGCTTCAAATTCAGTATGCGCCTTGACCGATCCCGGAGCTGCTAAAACCATTCCTCTTTCGATATCGGTTCTTTCAACCCCGCGCAACAAACAACCAACGTTATCTCCCGCCTGACCTTCATCCAAAATTTTCTTAAACATTTCAACTCCGGTCACGACACACTTTTTGACCGTATCCCTAATACCCACGATTTCAACTTCATCGTTAATATGGACCTTACCGCGCTCAATCCTACCAGTGGCAACCGTACCCCTGCCGGAGATAGAAAAGACATCTTCAACCGGCATTAAAAAAGGCTTGTCAACCGGCCGCACCGGAACCGGAATATAATCATCTAAGGCGGCTATCAAATCCCAGATCGCTTTGACCCATTTATCTTCCTTGTTGGTCACATCCGCGGCTTCTAAAACTTTCAGGGCAGAGCCTCTGATAATGGGAATTTCATCGCCCGGAAATTCGTATTTGGTGAGGAGTTCCCGGATCTCCATCTCTACTAAATCTAAAAGTTCCGGGTCTTCCACCATATCTACTTTATTTAAAAAGACGACAATCTTGGGAACACCTACTTGTCTGGCTAAAAGAATATGCTCACGCGTCTGAGGCATGGGTCCGTCCGCGGCCGACACAACCAAAATAGCCCCATCCATCTGGGCTGCACCAGTAATCATATTCTTGATATAGTCGGCGTGCCCCGGGCAATCAATATGAGCATAATGAAATTTGGGGGTATTATACTCAACATGAGTAATGGCAATCGTAACTCCTCTTTCTTTTTCTTCAGGAGCGTTGTCGATCGAATCAAAGGAGCGGAATTGAGCTAGCTTTTCGCCTTCCAAAACTTTGGTGATTGCCGCAGTCAGGGTCGTTTTGCCATGATCAACGTGCCCAATGGTACCTACATTTTTGTGAGGCTTGGTTCTTTCAAATTTTTCCTTTTCTGCCATTTTTGTTTAACCTCCGTGTTTTTATAATGAAAACGTCTACTAGAGTTTCGGATTTTTTAAATTATAGATTCCCACAGGCTTTACGCCGTGGTACTCTGAAATCGCAGGTTCCCGCCGAATCGGCGGGCGACTTCGTCGAATATTTTTGAAGGATTCAACCACGGGTAAACCCGTGGTTCTCTCCTGCGATTATAGACAGACTTATTAGAAAACGTACTAGTGGTGTGCCTGTCTGCTTGCCTGGCGGATCTATACGCTAAACCAATTAAAGTTCTTTAGAAATGAAGACACCTTATATTGTAATTGGTTTATCTATACGAATTCCATATTTTACACAAACATTCTAACAAAATCAAGCCTTTTAAGCAAGAAAGCGATTTATATCCAAATTATTTTGCGAGCGCAGCCGAGCAAAAGAAGATACTGCGGATTGTTAAGTCCGCGGGGCTTCATTTCTTTTCGGTCTATCCAATGATCTGATTCATGATGTTTATTGGAGTCTCCTGATAATGTGACGGCTCCATGGTATAGCTGGCTCGCCCTTGAGTTAAAGAACGCAGGGTGGTGGAATAACCAAACATTTCTGCCAAAGGAACCAGCGCCGAAACCACTTTCACGCTTCCGCTTTGCTCCATGTTTTGAATCTGTCCGCGTTTAGAATTCAGATCGCCGATAACTTCACCCATAAATTCTTCCGGGGTGACGACATCCACCTGCATAATCGGCTCTAAAATGACCGGGTCGGCTTTTCTGACCCCTTCTTTCAAAGCCATTGAACCTGCAATCTTAAAAGCCATCTCTGAGGAATCAACATCATGAAAACTCCCATCATAAACCGACACTTTAAGATCCACCAAGGGGTAGCCGGCTAAAACTCCGTTTTCACAGGCTTCTTTCACTCCCTTTCCGATCGGTGCAATAAACTCCTTGGGGATAGATCCGCCCCGGATTGCATCCATAAACTCAAATCCCTCGCCTCTGCCTTTCGGTTCTAACCTCAACCAACAATGACCGTACTGACCCCGTCCACCTGACTGACGAATATATTTGCCTTCGGCTTCAACGCTGCGCCGAATCGTTTCCCTGTAAGCTACTTGCGGCTTGCCCACCTGGCCCTCAACCTTGAACTCTCTCATCATCCGATCCACCAGAATCTCAAGATGAAGCTCTCCCATTCCCGAAAGAATGGTTTGTCCTGTTTCTTCATCTACGTGAATTTTGAAAGTTGGATCTTCCTCAGCTAATCTTTGGAGTGAGTATGATAGTTTCTCCTGATCGGCCTTGGTTTTGGGTTCAATGGCCACCGAAATAACCGGATCGGGAAATTTGATTGACTCTAAGATGATGTGGTTTGCCGGATCGCAAAGGGTGTCACCGGTTTTTGTATTTTTGAGTCCGGAGACGGCACCGATTTCACCGGCTGTGATTTCTTTGATTTCCTCCTGATGTTCGGCATGCATTAAAAGAATTCTTCCCATTCTTTCTCGATCTTTTTGGGTGGAATTAAAAACCTGAGCTCCGCTTTCGATCTTTCCCGAATAGACTCTGAAATAGGTTAATCTCATCTTAATGATCGGATCCATTTGGATCTTGAAAGCCAGAGCAGAAAACGGTTCATCAGATGATGCCCTACGCAAAATCATCTCACCTGTTTTTGGATCAATTCCTTTAACCGGCGGGATGTCCAAGGGTGAAGGCAGATAGTCAACCACGCCATCCAACAATGGCTGCACTCCTTTATTTTTGAGAGAAGTTCCGCAAAAGACTAAAACCTTTTTGTGGATATTCTCCAAACAAACTTTACGTAAACCCCGTTTGATTTCGGTAGGTGTTAATTCCTGACCATTTAAAAATTTTTCTAAAAGTTCATCCTCTTTTTCTGCGGCAGCTTCGATAAGTTTGTTCCGGTACTTTCCGATTTCCGCATTCATCTCCGCAGGTGGAACATCTTTGCGGGTTTTTACACCCAACTCGTCTTCCCAATAGATAGCTTTGAGAGTCACCAAATCCACGATACCTTTAAAATCACTTTCCACTCCAATCGGTAATTGCATGGCTAAGGGCTCGATTTCTAATTTATTTTTGATAGATTTAAGGTTGGCTTCGAAACGTGCACCCAAGCCATCCATTTTATTGATATAGCAAATTCTGGGAATATGATAACGGTCGGCCTGATGCCAAACGGTTTCAGATTGAGGTTCAACTCCCATTTTGCCATCAAAAATCACCACCGCTCCATCCAAAACCCGCAAAGAGCGCTCAACTTCCGCGGTAAAATCCACATGTCCCGGAGTGTCGATGATGTTAATCCGGCAATCTTTCCAAAATGCGGTCGTGGCAGCCGACTGAATGGTGATGCCGCGCTCACGTTCCTGATCCATCCAATCCATGACAGTGGTTCCTTTATCGATATCACCAATCTTATAGGTTTTGCCGGTATAATAAAGAATGCGCTCGGTAGTGGTGGTTTTTCCGGCATCAATATGGGCAATAATACCGATATTGCGTACTTTGTCTAAAGGATATCGTTGGGTTTCTTTGGCTGTTTCCATAATTTCTTCCTTTGCTTCAAATAGTTTTTTAGTTGTGAAAGATATTGATAATCCACAGACAGGGGAAGGTTTTTAAATCCCATCTCAGCATCTATTTTTTCCTTTTCGCATGCGTACCCGTGAAAATCAGAGCCTCCGGTTACCAAAAGATTGATTTTTTCGGCTAAAGCCCTAAAGTGTTTCAGACTGACTTGCGTTTCCTGCCAACTGCGCACAAAACTGAAAGCCTCAATTCCATCCAAGCCCCATTCCTTAAAATCTGCAATCAGTTTATCATCTTTGCCCCGGCAATCAAGATCTAGGGCCGGATGGGCCAAAACTGCAAGGCCGCCAAAGTCATGGATCAGTTTAATGGCTTCGGAAACTGTTAATTTAACCTTGGGAACATAGGCCGGCTGGCCGGATTCTAAATAAGATTCGATAAAGCTACTGATGGAAAAACAGTCTCCAAATTCTTGTGTCAGCCGCGCGGAGTTTTCTTTTTCCTCTAAAACCGCCAAAGCCACATGCGGCTTCACAATCGGCGCGCCGCCAGCTTTAGCCAAAACCTTTTCAAAACTGACCTTAAATCCAAGTTTGGTTAGTTTTTTAACGATTTTGACACCCCTCTCTCTTCTTTTCTGGATAAAAAAATCTAATTTTTTCAACAAAGCAGGGTTTTCAAAATCGATAAAATAACCCAGAATGTGCAGATCTTTATCCTTAAAAAGAGTACTGAGTTCGACTCCCGGGATAACTTCGATCTTATATTTCTCACCTGCAGCTTTCGCTTCCGCAATCCCGGCTACTGTGTCATGGTCACAAATTCCAACCGCGCATATCCCCAGTTTTTTGGCTTTCAAGATTATCGCTGTCGGAGACAAAACCCCGTCCGAAGCCTTGGTGTGAATGTGAAGATCAACTATTTTTTCAAAGCTCATCTCACTCATGTCCAATCAGCAAAAAGGATCAACTGTCGAAATTAAACAAGGGTGGTCAAGTGCGGGATTTCAATTGAGGATAAATCAAATAAAATCCTGGTAGGCTCAGCTTCAATTAAATTGCAAATAAAAGAAGTTGAGTATTCTCCAAATTACAACCTATTTCTTAAAGATTTTTTGCAAAAGTTCGTCCGTGCCGAAGATTTCTTAAACTTAAGAAATGGGAGTAATTGGGTCTAAAACCGCAAACTTTAGGTTTTGCAAATGCTCTTTCTTACCAACGAAAATGGGCAAAAGCCTTGTTAGCTTCGGACATACGGTGGGTATCCTCTCTTTTTTTGACAGCCACCCCGGTATTTTGTGCGGCAGCCAAAAATTCGGCCGCCAGTTTGTCAACCATGGTATGACATTCTTTATTGGGTCTTTCTCTGGCTGCTTGAATCAGCCAACGAATAGCCAAAGTTTCTCTTCTCTGTCCCCTAACCTCCATCGGCACCTGATATGAGGCTCCGCCCACCCTCCGCGGCCGAACTTCCAATTTTGGTTCTACATTCCTCATGGCTGACTCGAAAATTTCCAACGGATCTTTTTTTTGTTCCTGTTTGATTTTTTCGAAAGCCTGATATAAAATTTTCCTGGCCAAACTTTTCTTGCCTTGTATCATCAGACGGTTAATAAATTTACTGACCAAAACGTTTTGATAAATCGGGTCTGGCTGGATTTCTTTTCTTTTAGATATTTTTCCTGAACGTGACATTTAAATAATCCTCAATTTTAATTTAGTAGTACTTCTCCATGCCCCGCCGATTCCCTGCCTGCCGGCAGGGGCGGGTTAGTCGAAGAATAAGAACTTATTGTTCGAGCGCAGTCGAGAACTACCTAAATTTTTAGTTTTGCGCTTTGAGTTATTCTACTATCCTTGTACCGGTGCTGTTTCTGTTTTGACTTCCTTTTTGACTGTACCCTTTTCCTTTTTAGCCCCATAACGTGAGCGCGCTTTCTTCCTGGCATCCACTCCGGTGGTATCAAGAGTTCCTCGAATAATGTGATATTTAACGCCCGGCAAATCTCGTACTCTTCCCCCGCGGATTAAAACCACCGAGTGCTCAGCCAGACTGTGTCCCTCACCCGGAATATAGGCAGTTACCTCTGCCCGGTTGGAAAGCTTAACGCGCGCCACTTTACGCAAAGCCGAGTTGGGTTTTTTAGGCGTCATCACTTTAACAAGTGTACAAACTCCTCGCTTTTGAGGAGAAGCAGCGGGAAAGGTTCTCCGCTTTGAGTTGTTGAATGATTTTCGCAACGCAGTAGCTTTCACCTTCTTAGGCTTGCTTTTTCTGCCTTTTCTGGCTAACTGAGAAATGGTCGGCATCGAAAATTAACTCCTTTAAAAATTGTACTTCTCCATTTCAGTCGAAGAATAATAATCTTATTGTTCGACCAGGATGGAGAACTACAACTTGTAATTTTGAATTGTAGCTTTGAATTTTTAATTTTGACTTTTAACTTTTATTCGGTAGCTGAGTATACCAGTTCGTAGGCGCAATCGTCAACTTTCAGCAGATCTTTCTTTCGGGTTAGTGGGGATCAGGCGACCGATAATAACATTTTCTTTGAGACCTAAAAGTTCATCGGTTTTGCCTAAAATCGCCGCTTCGGTCAAAACATTGGTTGTTTCCTGAAAAGAGGCGGCCGAAAGGAAAGAATCGGTGTACAAAGCAGAACGGGTGATTCCTAAAATGATCATCTCCGCGGTGGCCACCTCTCCACCTTCCGCTAAAACCCGGCTGTTTTCCTGCTGGAAAGCTTTCATGCTCACGATTTCCTGAGGCAAAAGATTGGTATCTCCAGCCGTTTTAATCCTCGCCTTATCAAACATCTTGCGGATAATCACCTCTATATGTTTATCATTGATTTTGATCCCTTGGGACTGATAAACTTTTTGAACCTCGTCGATCAAATAGCGCTGTACCGCTTCAATCCCTCTGGTTTCTAAAATTTCTCTTAAATCCAAGTGCCCTTCGGTTAACTGCTGGCCAATGGTAACTTTGTCTCCTAATTTGCAATTGAGATGAGTGAGAGGATTGATGAGATATTCCTGTTCACGCACTTCCTGGGCTTCAATGACAAGCTTGTCTTTCAAAACATTTACTAAACCATCTTTATCGGCGGTGACTTTCTTTTTCTTACCCTTGAGAAGCAAGACCTCGCCTTTGCCTACCATCTGCCCGCGTTTCACCTGCACTTTGTCTCCCTTCTCAAGAGGATAAACGATGGGAACCATTTCTCTGCTCATGACTTTGATCTTGCGTTCATCTTCATGTTCCACAATCTCAACTGTTCCTTCACTCAAAGAAAGAATGGCCGGCTCTTTGGGAGAACGCGCCTCAAAAAGCTCTTCGACCCGAGGCAAACCCATGGTGATATCAGAGGACGCGATTCCTCCCTTATGAAAAGTTCGCAAAGTCAGTTGGGTACCGGGCTCACCAATTGACTGGGCTGCGATAACTCCGACCGTTTCCCCTTCACCCACAGTTTTCTGATTAGCTAAATTCCGACCGTAACATTTGATGCACACCCCAAAAGTGTTTTCACAAGTAATGGCAGAACGCACCATGACCTTTGTAATTCCCAGCTTCTCGATTTTATGCGCTTTCTCATCGTCGATTCCCTCTCCGGATTTGACCAGAACTTTCTTGCTTTTGGGGTTAACGATTTTTTCCGCCGCGAAGCGGCCTGCAATTTTGCCGGCAATCATCTCCTCGGCTTCAATTAAAATTCCCTTCTTCGTCTTGCAATCCTCACCACGGACAATCAAATCGTGCGCCACATCTACTAAACGCCGGGTAAGATATCCGGCTTCGGCGGTCATCAAAGCCGTGTCAATTAAACCCTTACGCGCGGCTCTATTGGAAATAAATCCGTCAAAGGTGCTCGATCCTTCAATAATATTGGTTTTAATCGGGGTTTCAATAATCCGTCCGAACGAGTCGGTCATGGTCCCGCGCATGGCCGCCAACTGCCGGATGGTATCAGAGGTGGCGCGCGAGGCTTTGGATTTAATTATCATATTAATAATGCTAAAGGGGTCGATTTTCTCCTGAGCTTTCTGTGACACTTTTTTAGTCACTCCTCCCCAGAGCTCAATAATCTGCGTGCGTCTTTCTCTGGTAGTTGTTAAACCCCGACGATAATCTTTTTCGATTATTTCCAACTCTTCGTTGGCTTGACTGATAAAACTTTCCCGCTCCGGCGGGGTGGCGAAATCAAAAATGCTAAAAGACGCTCCGGCCAAGGTGGAAAAATGACGGCCTAAGTTTTTGATATTGTCAATAAATTCAACCGTTTTCTCAATTCCATACAAATCAAAGGCTTGTCTCAGCAAAATTTGAATTAAGGGTTTATCGACCGGTGCATTCACAAACCGCAGCTTGGGCGGCAGAACCTCATTAAATAAAATTCTGCCGAGCGTTGTTTCCATAATCTCTTTCCCGATTTGAACTTTAATCGCAGCTTGCAGATGGACAAACTTCAGTTGCCAAGCCAAAATGGCTTCTTTCTCTGAGGCAAAAAATTTACCTGACCCTTTTTCATGGGGGTTCTCGGCGGTCAAATAGTAAATTCCGACACCCAGTTCGTTTTTGAAATTGACAATGGGGTCTCCATCCGAAGGCTTTAAGATATTAAACGGCGAGAGCATAATTTGTTTGGCTTCCAAGACCGCTTTTTGCGAAAGCGGAACGTGAACTGCCATTTGATCACCGTCAAAATCGGCGTTAAAGGCGTTGCAAACGCAAGGATGCAGCCTGATAGCATCGCCCTCAATAAGAACCGGATAAAAAGCCTGGATGCCCAGACGGTGCAAAGTCGGAGCACGATTAAGCAATACCGGATATTTAAGAGTAATCTTTTCTAAGATGTCCCAAACTTCTGCTTGCTGACGCTCTAAAACATGCTTGGCGCTTTTCATGTTTGGAGCCAAACCCTGGCCAATAATTTCACGTAGAACGAAGGGCTTAAAAAGTTCCAAAGCCATGCCTTTGGGTAAACCACATTCATCGAAATTTAAATCCGGACCCGCCACAATCACTGAGCGTCCTGAGTAATCGACTCGTTTGCCTAAGAGGTTTTGCCTAAATCTTCCCTGTTTACCGCGCAACATGTCCGAAAGAGAGCGCAACTTTAACCTGCCGCGACGCTGGGCCAATCCTCTTTCCCGGGGAGAAGAATCAATCAGAGCGTCAACGGCTTCTTGTAACATTCTTTTTTCGTTGCGCAGAATAATTTCCGGCGCGCCCAAATTCAAAAGATGCTTCAGACGATTATTGCGATTGATGACTCTCCGATAAAGATCGTTAAGGTCAGAGGTGGCAAATCTCCCGCCCGAAAGTTGAACCATAGGCCTCAAATCCGGCGGAATAACCGGCAAAACCGAAAGAATCATCCACGAGGGATCGATTTTAGCTTTGCGCAAACCATCAATCACTTTTAAGCGCTTGAAAGTTTTGACCTTTTTTTGGGTAGAAGCGCTTTTTAATGACTTGCGCAAATCATGGGAAAGTTTATCCAGATCAATTTTCTTGATTATTTCCAGCAGGGCTTCAGCTCCGGTGCCCAATTCTAAAAAATCAAGATTGCCAAATTCAGCCAGATCATTGACCTCTCTTTCATCTAAAACATCCAATTCTTTAATGTTTTTTACCAGACTAACAACCGAACCAATTTCTTCCTCGGTCGACTTGATTTTCTTGGCGGTTTCCTCAAAAAGGTAGCTTTTTTCTTTCTTTAACTGATAGTCTAACTCCTGCAGTTTAAGCTCTAATTCTTCCTGGTTAACTTTTTTCATTTTCTTTTTCAGCTCGGCAATCCTGGTTTTATAAGTCTTTTCTATCTCTTTGATTTTGGCCTCTTTTTCATTGATGAGTTCGGTTTTTTCCTCTTGCATGCTATTTTCAAGTAAGCCTACAAAAGTATCCCGTTTCGGTTCGGCAATCGCGATGACTATAAAAGCGGCAAAATAGTTAATTGATTCAAGGTTTCTGGGCGAAATGTCTAAAAGCAGGCCCATTTTAGAGGGAGCGCCACGGACAAGCCAAACGTGCGCCACAGGGGAGGCTAGACTTATGTGTCCCATCCGCTCACGTCGCACCCGCGCATAGGTAACTTCCACTCCGCATTTGTCGCACACAATGCCTTTATAACGCACCCGTTTATATTTTCCGCAATAACACTCAAAATCTTTGGTCGGACCAAAAATCCTTTCACAAAAAAGGCCGTCCTTTTCCGGTTTTAAAGTCCGATAGTTTATGGTTTCAGGTTTGATTACCTCGCCATGCGACCAGGATCGAATTTGATCCGGAGAGGCTAAACTTATTTTGAGGGCTTTAAAATCTTTCATTCCAAACATGCTTTATTCTCCTTCGCTTATCTGCTGAGTTTGATCTGCGGGCGTTGGGTTTTCAATGGCATTCTCCACCGTATTTTGACTGATCTTTTCCACTGGCACTTCCGATGATTTTTGTTTTTTCTCTGCTAACTCTGGATTTTGATTCACTTCCGTGGCGGCAACCTCCGGATGAGGTTCTCCTTCTTCCGTCCCCAACATCTCAATATTTAACCCTAACCCATTCAGTTCTTTGATGAGCACCTTAAATGACTCGGGAATTTTAGGTTTGGGAATCTCAATTCCCTTGACGATCGCCTCAAAAGCTTTGGCCCGGCCGGTGATATCATCACTTTTGATAGTTAACATCTCCTGCAGAGTGTGGGCCGCGCCATAACCCTCCAACGCCCAAACCTCCATCTCTCCCAATCTTTGCCCTCCCATCTGAGCTTTTCCGCCTAAAGGCTGCTGGGTAATCAAGGAATAGGGACCGGTGGAACGGGCATGAATTTTATCTTCCACTAAATGAACCAGCTTCATGATGTAGGCGTAACCAACAGTTACTTTTCGACTGAATTCTTCGCCATTGCGGCCATCAAACAAAGAAATCTTTCCATCTTGAGGCAGATCGGCTTTAGCAAGCTCTCCCTGGACAAAATCCGTCTTATATTGACCGTAAACCGGAATCGCATATTTTTGATTGAGTTTGCTGGCTGCCCAACCCAAATGAGTTTCAATAATCTGACCGACGTTCATTCTGGCTAAAATCGAAAGCGGATTTAAGATAATATCTACCGGATTTTTATTTTCCACATAGGGCATATCGATCTCGGGTAAAATCTTGGCAATAATTCCCTTGCTGCCATGACGACCTGAAATTTTATCTCCCACGGCAATTTTGCGCTTTTGAGCCACGCGAATTTTAATGAGTTTTAAAACTCCGGGGGGAAGTTCGTTTTGTTCCTCACGGGTTAAAATAGTCACCCCGATGACGGTTCCTCGTTTTCCATAAGGCATGGTTAACGAAGTATCGCGCACCTCACGCGCCTTTTCACCAAAAATAGCGCGCAAGAGCCTTTCCTCGGCTGAAAGTTCGGTTTCGCCCTTGGGAGCAATTTTACCTACTAAGATGTCTCCGGGGCCTACCTTGGCACCAATATAGACTATGCCGTCTTCGGCTAAATTACGCAGAGCTTCATCTGAAACATTGGGAATATCGCGGGTAATTTCTTCAGATCCCAGCTTGGTATCCATGACTGAAACCTCATATTCATCGACATGGATTGAGGTTAAGATGTCTTCTTTGACCAGTCTTTCAGAGATAATCACGGAATCGTCGTAATTGAACCCTTCCCAGGGCATAAAGGCCACTAAAAGATCGCGTCCCAGAGCCAGCTCACCCTCGTGGGTACAGGCCCCATCGGCCAAAAGATCACCTTTTTTGACTTGCTGGCCGGTTTCAACCACCGGTTTCTGGTTATAGCAGGTATCCTGATTGGTACGTTTGAATTTTTCCAGATGATAAGTTTTTGTCTTGCCTTTGTCGGGTTGAATTTCAATTTTGGTGCTGTCAACATGCTTCACTTTTCCATTTTCTTCAGCCCGAATTAACTGACCGGTATCTTTTAAAACCAGTCCCTCCATCCCTGTTCCAACCAAGGGAGATTTTGGATTAACCAAGGGAACGGCCTGAGCCTCCATGTTTGATCCCATCAAAGGAAAGCGACCGGCGTCCGAATCAATAAAGGGAATTAAGGAGGCGGACAAACCTACCATCTGCGGAGGAGTAACATCTATATAATCAAGTTTTTCCGGAGTAACCGAAGTAAAATCAGCTTGATGTCTGACTGCTACTCTTTCTTCTAAAATCTCTCCGCCGTCTCCGATTTTGATGGTGGCTTCTGCGATATAAAAATTTTCTTCTTCGTCTGCCATCAAATAATCGATTTCGTCCGTGACATAGCTTTTACCGTCTCTGTGCCCCACCCGACGATAGGGGGCCTCAATAAATCCGTAATCGTTAATGCGGGCAAAAATAGCAAGCGAAGATAAAAGTCCGACCGATGGCCCCTCCGGGGCTTTTACTGGACAAATTCTGGAATAATAGGAGGGATGAACGTCGCGCACCGAAAAGCCGGCCCTTTCGCGGGTTAACCCGCCGGGTCCGTAAACTGAAAGTCGGCGCAGATGCTCAAGTTGATGCAAAGGATTGATCTGATCCATAAATTGAGAAAGCTGACTAGAGCCGAAAAATTCATTGAGAGAAGCCACCACGGGACGGGCATTGATTAAATTTATCGGATTTAAAGACTCGATCTCTCCCGCGATACTCATTCTTTCGCGAATAATTCTTTCCAATCTCAAAACCCCAATCCGAAAACTACCTTGGATCAGTTCTCCGACCGTCCTAACCCGACGGTTGGCCAAATGATCAATATCGTCAAATTTGCCAAGACCGTTTTGTAGCTCGATCATTTTTTTGACTATCCCCACTATATCTTGAGGAGTCAAAAGCCAGTATTGGGGTTCGTTCGGAAAGGACAGGCTAAGGCACTTATTAATTTTATAGCGGCCGACCTTCGAAAGGGTGTAGCGTCGCGGATTTTTAAGCAAGTTCTCGAAAAAAAGTTTAGCATTTTCCAAAATCGCCGGCTCACCTGGGCGCATCTTGCGATAAATTTCCAAAAGCGCACTCTCGTAATCGCGCGCCGGGTCTTTAGCCAAGGTAGATTCCAGATATTGATGATTAGAATCAGTATCAACTTGGTTGAAAAGAGCCTGAATTTCTTCGTTGGTGGAAAATCCGAAGGCACGCAGCAAGGTGGTGGCGGCAATTTTCCGTCGCCTATCAATCTTGACCGTCAGAATATCATTTTTAGCAGTTTCAAATTCCAGCCAAGCTCCACGCAAAGGGCGTACTTCGGCCAAGGTTAAATTGCGACCGGTAGCCGGATCGGTGACTGTTGAATAAAAGACTCCCGGAGAGCGTGAAAGCTGGTTTACGACCACTCTTTCATTGCCATTGATAATAAACGTTCCCCTGACGGTCATTAAGGGAATATCACCCAAGAAAACCTCCTGAGACTTTTTCTGTCCACTCTCAAGATAGGTTAGCTCGGCTATGACTTTTAAAGGAGCGCTGTGGGTTAAACCTTTATTTTGGCATTCTTCCGGATCGGCGCTGTGTTCACCAAACTGAAAATCTTTAAAAGATAAGCTCAAAATATTACCGGTATAATCATCAACCGGTGAAACTTCTTCCAAAACCTCCTTGATTCCTTCTTTTAAAAACCAATCGTACGAAGAGGTCTGGATATCAATAAGATTGGGCAAGGGTAAAAGATCGAAGGGCAGTCCGATTAACTTTCTCTGGGAGTTTGTACTCGTCTGGTCCATAGTTTCCGATTCTCCGGAGGATATTTATGAATACACCTGAACACTTTTCGACTGTAAAAAAATAATAAACCGAACCCAATCGGCTTAAAGTTGAAAACTATTTTTCTGTCTTAAGATGAAGCCACAATGTTAAACCTAGAATCTTTTTTTAACCCTGCTTATATGCTCAACTTCAATTAAATTGCAAATAAAAGAAGGTGAGTATTCCCCAAATTACAAGATATTTCTTAAGAATTTTTGTAGATTGTAATTTGGGTATAATACAAAAAGCCGGCGCTTTTTGCGTCTCTTGCCAAAACCATCATGCTTCTTTGGAAAATACAAATATGACCATTCCCAAATGTAGACAGGGAGGGTATTATCACATTTCTACTAAATTGTCAAGCACAGTTAAATTGAGTAACTCTCAGCTCTCCGGTAGGTATCATTGTAAGCCCCTGCGTCATTGCGATCCGCCGACTTGGCGGAGAAGCAATCCCCCAGGGGATCACCACGTCGTCCCGCCATGGCGGGACTCCTCGTGATGACGGATGGTAGTTGTTAATTGGAAGCTACCAGTTTATCAAAAAGTGCCCGAAATTCTGTCTCTTCGGAAGTTAAATCGCTTTGAGATTCGTATCCGTTCCCAACTCTCCAGTATTTACATCCAAAAACAAAGGTTGGAATTGAACCATCCGGATTGAATTTAGTATATGCGGCTTGCGCGTCGGTTGGAACTTGTGTTTCAACCTCGCTCGTTAAAGTATTATCATTGGTATCAAGTTCCCAGTGATAGGCGACAATTTTGCCTGCCTCAACGTATTCTTTGGCTACTTTATCAAAAGTGTCCTTGATCCATGAGCAGTGAGGACACCATGTGGTCGAAAAAAGATAAATAACGGGTTTGCCGTCGCTTTTGCAGACTGATAAGCCGTTTTGATAATAGAAAGTTCCGTCGGTTCCGTCTGGGGTGAGAGCCGCAGTAGTGGTGGTTGTCTGTCCGGTTTGATCTTGAGTTTGCTGGGTTTGAACTCCCTGAACCTGATTATTGTTTTCATTGTTTTTCAGTTTTGTCCACAGCCCGCCGGCAAAGAAAGAAACAATGACTAAAAGTACGACTAAAAAGGGAACGAGTTGAACAGTAAAGTTGCTTTTTCCTTCGCTCATTTTATTAAACCTCCAAATTTTTAAGGGAATAATTATGGGTGGATTATAGCCGTTTTAAAAACGGAATGCAAGGAAATTTTTTATGGGCTACCGCTTTGGGTAAGTGTTCCGGTGAGACACAGGTCGCCGGTTTGATCAATGTAAATTTGGGTGGTCCCACTACTATCTTGAATCAAGAACGCCTGTCCGTTGGGCGAATTACAATTGGCACTGCCGCCGGTGCAGTCTCCGGTTTCAATGCACAGGTTGCCGGAAGAATCAATGTATCCTACAGTTTCTCCGCTACTGTTTTGGACGATAAATGAATTATCCGGCGGTGTACAGGTAGCTTGGGCTGTACAGATTCCGGACAAAACTATTGCACCCAAGTCACTTAATGAAGCTACGCTGGTACCACTGCTATTTTTAATGGTAAATTTATGTAAATCAGAAGCAATTATCTTATCAATAAGAGCACGGAATTCAGTTTCTTCAGCGGCTAAATCATTCTGTGACTCATAACCGTTACCTATTCTCCAATATTTACAACCAAAAACAAAGGTTGGAATAGAACCGTCAGGATTAAACTTGTTGTAAACCGCCAATGCTTCCGCAGGAACCTGTGTTTCAACAGCACTGGTTAAAGTATCATCATGGGTATCCAACTGCCAATGATAGGCAACAATTTTACCTTGGCTTACATATTCGTTAACAACTTTATCAAAAGTGTCTTTAATCCACTGGCAGTGTGGACACCATGATGTCGAAAAAAGATAAATTATGGGTTTTCCGTCCTGCTTACAAATATTTAAATCATTTCTGTATTGGAAGGTACCATCCGTTCCGTCAGGAATCAGGGTAGTTGGTTGTTGGGTAGTGTTTTGAGCTGCATTCTGATTAGCCGTCTTCTGTTGTTGCGTTTCTTTAATGCTACTGTCTCCTCCTTTTTCAGATGTTGTTATGGTTTGGGTTGCAAATTGATCTGTGTGAAGATTATTTACAATTTGATATTCATATCCCAGCTTTTTATAATAAACAGCCGCCGGATTGGCCATGCCAACCTTAGAGTCTTTCCCGTCGTAACCGGATGGTGATGATTGATCCTGCTGTATCTTGATTTCCCCGAAACTAATGATTGTTAAACCCACAGAAAGAATGAGAATGCAAAAAATTAGCCGATAAATTTTCTTCTTCGTTGGTTTCTTTTTAAAATGTTGGCTGGCTGGATTTTGCAGCATAGAAGATAAAAGTTGGATTTGGCGTCTTGAAATTCTACCGCTAGATCTTGTCAGAAACGCTTTACGGACTACCGTTTTCAATCAGATACCCTGTCAGGCACAAGTCCCCCGTTTCATCAATATAGGCAACGTTTACACCTGCCGAATCCTTGACGATAAAAGCCGTGCCTGAGGTAAAGTTGCAATTGGCGCTCAAGTCAGCGCAAGTTCCGGTTTCCACGCACAAGTTACCGTTGGAATCAACATAGCCCACTGTTTCTCCGGTAGCGTTCTGCACGATAAACGAGTTTGCCGGAGCCGTACAAGCGCTCCCGGCGCTGCAGGTACCTTTCAAAACCATGGTGCCCAAAGCGTTGATCGAGGCGACATCAACACCGCTGCTATTTTTTACTGCCCATTCCGGTGTGCCGGCTTCAGCATAATAGACTCCGGACTTTTCCACCAAACAACTGCCGTAGACAATATTAAGGTAACCATCTCCTTTCCAGCCCCAATCGCTTCCCCAACTGTTTTTCACGATCCAATATCCATCAAATCCATCGTTATCATTATATCCCGTTATCACCACGGCATGATTGGCAGTTAGCCCTTCATCGGAAGAACCGCAGTACT
>Ga0100392_1000840_pt1 | contig 27896 bp, 18 predicted proteins | sample CryGeymeta201516_FD_81548 | JGI IMG/M metagenome (GOLD analysis project Ga0100392, IMG submission 81548) | Groundwater microbial communities from Crystal Geyser aquifers in Utah, USA - Crystal Geyser metaG 2015-16 | ecosystem: Environmental > Aquatic > Deep subsurface > Groundwater | place: USA... | reverse complement strand
CTCGGAACGGAGAAAAGGTCGGCCCTAGTAAATTGCCGAGTTTCTCCAAACCACCCTACCTAGCCAAACGTAGCCCTAGAGAGCTGGCATAGTCGAGAGAACGCGGTAGCGTTCGCTCGAAAAGATATGCTCAACATCACTAACCCTAAAACCATTTGTATTCAAATAATGCGCTGCTAAATGCCGACTGGCTCCTCGGCTGTCACTTCTGCTTTGAAAATTCAAAAACGAAACAATGAAACGAACGTACTGTAATAATTAATAATAATACAACAAAACCATGACGACCGAATACATTCGCGTAATAGCTCCGGCTACACTGGAAGAAGGCTACAGCTTTGATGTCTTGCTTGATGGTCAACCCCTTACCGTAGTAGTTCCGGCAGGTGGTGTGGCCGAAGGAGAAGAGTTTGAAGTGCCCTATCCACGAGACAACGACAATGACGAACATGAACACAACCACGGTGACGATGACTACCCGAGGAATAATAACAGTCGCCATGCTACACCACGAAATAGTATTCGAAGAAATAGTGATGATGCCTTGCCACTCCCACCCACCATGAGCGGGTCTTCCGATCAGACGGATGCCCAGAGCACCGACCAACACGATCGTCATGGTGCTCCGTTCGGCAAGTTTCGAACTTCTTTGTGCAGTTGCTGCGATGTTTTGACACAAGCCACCTTTTGGATGGCGCTGTTTTGTTTTCCTGTACTGTTGGCCCAAGTGCTGACGCGTACGAGACTTCAATGGAACGGTCAGGAGTTACCGCATCCCTCTGGTACAGATGGCGATGGAGACGACGATGGCTTGACCATCGTAGACAAACAGTATCGTCAACAAGAAATTGATCAAGAACATGCCATGACATTTAACAAAATTGTTTTGGCTTTTGTGTTTACCTTGGCATTGGGGCATATTCCAATTGTGGGGAGTCTGTTGGTCATGGTGTTTTATTTGGTGACTATGGTCTGGATTGGAGGGAATTTAAGACGTTACGTGCGTCGACGGTACAATATTCCAAAGCAGTGTACTCTCTGTCCTGGCGATACGACGGAAGATCGATGTGCCATGTGCTTTTGTGGCTGTTGTGCCATCATTCAAGTGGCAAGACATACTCACAATGATAAAGAGTATCCGGGATATTGCTGCACCACAACTGGGTTGGAATTGGGGGCGCCCGTGTTACAACCAACCTATCGCTGCAATACAGATGTAGACGATGTTGAAAACGGAGCTACCAAAGAGAAATAGGGAAAAGAATAGAAAAGTGCAAAAAATGATTCCTGGGAACACCGTGGAATTTTTTGTATCCTGGGAGAAGATTTTAAAAACGTAAGAATTCGTTAAACCAAGTTATAGTGCATTACCAGTATTTACCATTTGTCCCCCAAGGCTTGATCGGAAATATAAGCTGTAACATCCAAGACATCCGTTTCGGATAGCTTGCCTCCTTCAACATTAGGAAAATTCAATAGTTTGTGTTGCGTGCTACTCTTGAAAAAAGTTGCGATAGTAGCCTGGTCGGCAGACTTTAGATTCTTTACCAAATCTTTCTCATAAAGTGTTTTGGACGGTTTCATGATATTTTCGCCTCCCCGGTGACACGAGGCGCAATTGTTATTGAACAGTGAGGCTCCCCGGGTGATTTCGCCCACGGCTGCTGCAGCACAGGTGGGCAATATTACCATTGTTGGGATTACAAAGATGGTTACTGCCAGAAGAATGGATGGCATACTCGATCCATTAAGGAAGGGACGGTTGAGTACCGTTTGAAAGAAATCAGTATCCGAGATGTTATCATTTTCGTTGTGGATCTCGCTGCTGGCATATACTTCCACTCCACTTCTGGGATAACAAAGCTTTGTGCTGGGGCGGTGTTGCAAAGCCATATGAAAGGCGCCATCGACAAGTGCAATACATGTAGTGCTTCCGATAATTAGAAGTAACGAGAATATTGAGTACATTGTAGCTATGATAGTCGTTGCTGTTAGGGAAAAGGGTTGCGTGTTGCGTTGTGTTGCGATGTGATGAATGATTTTTGGCTTCATATTAATATCTTAGTCGGAGTAGCTTCTATCATAAGTCATAAGCAATCACGTATTCGTACATCACATAGTCTACTAGACACTACTAGACTAGACTACTACAACTAGACCTGCTAGTAGACTACTACTAGCTAGTAGTACAACAACAAATTAATGGATCTTTCAACCCAGAACCTAACTCTAATGGAAAAGGCAAACAGAAAGTTTCGAGTTGCAGGAGCAAAGAAACAAGGATCGAGGTCTCAGCAATGCTTGTGTTGTAGCTGCATCAATACAACTCCGGCCTGTCTATTTGTTAGCTTGAGCGCTTCCATTCCCTAGGCAAGTTTTTCAAGACGACATCAACGCTTTCTCTGTTGTCCAATCCACATGGTTGCAACACCAGCTCACGATACAGTGAAAGTGGGCTAGTATTTCTTACTTGCGAAAGGACGAAGGCGTCGACCTGTCCTTCCTTGCAGCACTGAGCAAAGTAAGGACGAATGATATTTTCTCGTTCTTCATCCATTGGTGTCAAATTAGCAATCGCCTTGAATAAAGTTCCATAGGTGATCCCGTTTGGTCGGGCTGACGAGGAGGCGCACATTTTATCAAACGTTCGAATAGCAACTTGAAAGGATTCTTCCCGTTGACTAACTTCCGAGTCATAGGCACAGCAATTTATGACAGAGGAGTAGGTTGTCACGTCAGGTTTCAGATATTCCTTGCCAGTCTCGGCCCATAAATCCTCCAATCGAGTCAGAATCTTCTCTGCTTGTTTGACGGCGTTTGGTTCTCTTGAGCGCCCCCATGCTTTGATCACAATGTTGTGGCATATTGTTGTATGTTGAAACCCCCTTTCTTTGGTAGTCATGGATTCTACTTTATCCAATATCTGTTGGGCACGCAAAGGATCTGCATTGTTGGCATGAGCATTCAAAACACCACAGAGGGATACCTCATCCGGTTTGACAATGTAGTCTCCTGCTTCGCGATATCGCTTCTCCATCCACTGAAATACCTCTTCAGCCCTGGCGCCTTTCTCTTTGGATGGAGACCTTGACCAAGCGTTGATCAAAGTGTTGAAGACGATTCGGCTGGGTCGAACATGTCCCAAGCCTTTTGCGTAGAGACGAATTATTCTGTCCACTGTTCGCTGAGAACGAGCTGCGCCGTTTTCTTCGTCCAACTTGTTGAAACAATCCATTGCGGTAATATACGTAATAGTGTTTGGCCGGCGGTCAATATCCAGAGATTCTTCGTAGTCATTCTCCATGGCTATCAGCTTTTCTTCAATCTGGTCCGCTACCGCAGAATTCTTGGCTATTGCTTCGGGAGTTTGACTGGGCAAGGCCGAATTGCCTTTGGCAGCCACTGCTGTTGTGTAACAGACGAAATTAGGTCGCACATCCGAGTCGCCCCTGGCATACAACTCGAGCATGCTGTCTAACACACGCTGTGCTTCCGAGCCCGCATCCGCTTGTCCACTCTCCGCCCAGGCAGAAAGAACGGCGCCCCAAGTTCGGACATTTGGTTGGACATCTGTTTCCCCAGCTCTTGCTCTCTTTGTCATTTCAACGAGTAGCTGCTCGGCTCGACGTGCATTCATCAATCCAATTTTTTGTTTTGCTTTAGACGGAGAGGAAAAACGAGGCTGACCTCCCATGGTGCGTCGAGAGTGCGCTGCATAAGCGGAAATAACTGCATTGTACGTGCTGGTTTGTGGTTTAATGTTCCCGATCGTACCAGCCTCATGCAGTGAGTACATTCGTCGCAACACCTTTTCTGCCAAAGATGCCGACTCTCTGTCAAGACTATTTCCAATGGCCTTGATGGCCGTGCTATAGGTAATCAAATTTGGCTTGAGAAAATACTTGTCTCCGCTTACATATTCAGTCTCCAAGGTACCCAAAATTTCAAGTGCTCGTTTGCATGCCAAAGCCCGTTCTTTCCGAGACGAAGCCTTGGCATAGCATCCCAATACTGCCGAATACGCGACCATATCGGGATCTACGCCAAATTTTTCCATTCGTTTCAAAACATCCTCCGCCTTCATGCAACTGTCTTGTTCCCGACTGCGGGCAAGTCCGCCAATAAATGACGTATAAGTGACAATGTTGGGACGAATCACATCTCCTAGATTTTTGGATTTTGTTGAATCCAAATTACGTGACAATATTTCTTCTTGTTTGGTTGCCTCCTCCTCCATGTCGGTCAGTAATTTCTCGGCTCGCTTGATGGCTCCTGTGACTTTCCCAGCCCTCCGACACCACCCATCCAGTACAATGCTCCAAAGTTTTACACTATTATTGCTCGAAATGCTACTACTAGTAGCAGTAGAAGTATAGTTTTCCTTCTGCTGGCGATCGCGCTCTTGCTGACGTATCTTCCTCAAAATGGCTTCCGCTTTGGATATCGATTCTCCATCAAAATCTTGTGCATAATCGTCCGCCCATTTTTGACAAACGTGCAAGTACGAGACCATGTTAGGTTTAAGATCCGGATCACCCGTTTTGTTGTAGGCATCTTCAAGACGGTCTAACCATTTTTGAGCTTGTTGTGCTCCGTAGTGATGATGATTGTTTTCACGATGGTAGGGTTGTTGAACGGTATCGCTCCGAAACGAGGAGGGCGGTAAGGCCTGGCACTGTACCCATCCATCCATAATAATCGTATAGGAAGAAACGGTGGGTTTGACATAATACGGATTGTCGGGTTCTGTACGATACAAGGTCTCCATAATGTCCAAAGCATCGGCAGCCTTTTGTGGATCTTCTTGCGCCAGATTTTCCAAATCCATATTGAAGGATGAAATGCTGAGAGAGTCTTCCCAAAATGCATATTCCTGGCTGATATCGCTGCTGGTCACATCCTTGTTGTGTTGAAGATAGGAATGGTTGTGGTCGACATCAGAAAAAATCGTTTTCTTGCGGTTGGTTTCGGTCGGAAAGGGTCTTTCTTGAGCAGGTTCCTTTTCATCTAATTCTGCGAGCAGATATGTATGCAATGAGTGATGTTGCCGGGGAAATGTTTCATCCAGTTCTTCGCGTAAATATGCATGAAACGAGTGATGGTGCTGGGGAAACAAGTAGGTGAAGGCGTTGGATGAAGAGAAATCATGTTGCAGTATCAGCAAGAAAACGAGAATGGGCGATCTCTTGCAGGTTGAAGGCACCGAAGGAGAGTGGAGCGATCGGATGATGCTTGGGCCAAAAGATATTCTGTCAAGTCTTCTGCGGAGCTTTCTTTCGCATGGTCTTTTTAGTTGGTTCATATTGTTTGTTGTATCGCGTTTTACCTGTGGCCTGGGGGATAGAAGAGAATGTGTTGCTACTAGTAAATCTGATAGCAGGAATAATGCCGAGATATTTGCTTATTAGTAGTACTAGACCTCTTGAGTTTCTAGTAGCTATGGATTGAAAAAACAAAAAAACTTTCAATTCTGATATCAGGACTCGAATTTCAGAGCAATCTTGTGTATGACGTCAGACGGACTAAAATCGTTGTACTGCGCCTCCGTAGTAAATAAATAATTACCCACTAGAATACTAGTGTCTACTCGAGTACTAGAATACTAGGAGTACTACTAGCAGTAGCTACTACTAGTAGTAGACTAAAAAATATTGTCTGTCTATTCGGAGCACATAAACTAGCTACTCCGTACCCGAGTACAAAATAAATGGCTGGTCTGAATCTCTAAAACGGTTTTAATGTCCACCGTCAAAGTTGTTTTCTGTGCATCGGTCAGTACCAGCTTCGTCTATTCTACGCGGACGACCATCCCGATCCCATTCCTCCACAATAGCTTCTGCAATATGGCGTCCCCAGAGCTCGTACCCTTCGTCACTTGGATGAATATTGTCGGGAGAAATGAGAGGAGATCGTTCAATTTTCTGCATAGGACCTTGAATGTCAGGCCCAAACATATCGTACGTGTAGGTCGGCGATTCTTCTTCGACATCGACTGTCCATGTCTGGTAATATTCTTTCATGAGATGTTCCAGATTTTCAAGTCGCGCCTTGTTGGTGAGCTCAAACAGAACTTCCTCTTTGGATCGAGCTTCCCATAGCGGACCTCTTTTATTGAGATAGTCTGTAATCACCTTGTTACGAGGAGCATTCAAAAAGAGAACCGGCGCTGGGTACTTTTCGGCCAACTTCTTCTTTTGATAATCCATCAAGGCAACGATGGGATCAGCAAAGAGGGAAAGAGGATAGATCTTTTCTGCAAAGATTGGGGTAGCGGGAAATACAACCATGGGATGATGCCGTCGTAACGAAGCAACTGATGAATGGTCACTGGAATGCGAATGAGAAGAATTCTCCTGCAAAGAATGCACTTCATGGTTTGCGTCATTATCATCATCCGAATTATTTTCTAAGTTCATTCCATAGTTTCTCATTTTTCCTCGAAGAACTCTCATGATTGTAAACAGGTCCCTTTCAAACCATGCATTAGACGACAATTCATCATTATCGTTTAAGTTTGTTGAAGACGAATTGCTTGTTGAGCCTGCATCGTTGGGATCCGGTGGAAGCGGAAAGATAAGATTTTTTAAATCATTGAATCCTGTAATAACCACGGCCACATCGTACTGCGCTACCAAATCCGGAACGTCCGCGTTGCGTCGTCGCAGTGGCAAAAGTTCGGGAATTTTCATATCCAATTTTCCCTTGACTGTGTCTCCCAAATTTCTCCAGTGAATCTTATCTCTGAATTCTTTAAAATCTGTTTCCACATTTTGTTGAGTTTTCTTCCACCAACGGCGAATTTTTTCAGTAGTTTCTGGTGATTTTTTCCCGGGCAATGTCAGTTGTTCGTCACTTTCGGCTTGTTGTTGTTGTTGCAGTTTCCGTCGTTCTCGCCACCAATCTTTGAGTTCATCCATGACATCAATTGGTGGAGTGCTTTGAGTACTGTCATTATTATTGTTGCTGTTGTTGTGATCCTTTTCCGCCAACAGCAATTCCTTGACAATTTGTGGTGACGACAATCCTGGTTCTCCCATGCACGTCCAGTACACAGCTCGTCCACCCAATGCACGGGAAAGCGATTTCGCAATAGCTTCTGGAAGTACCGGTGTTCCACTTTTAGTAACACCTACACCAGCTGCCAGAGAATCTCCCACAACCAACAATCGCAGTGGATCCGGTTCTTTTTGTTCCCGCAGCAGTGGAAAGGACGAAAACCAAGACGACGATGATGATGATTTTTGTGCAACAGCAGCGGCGGTCGCAGCGGCAACGGCGGTGGTGGTCGGTCGACTTTGAGGTCCTGTAATATTCCGCGATTGTATTTTCTCGCTGCCACTGCCGCTGTCGGTGTCGTTGTCATCCTGAACGGATATTTGCGAACTTTGAGGATGGACAACAACAACGCCAGAACATGGCATGGCGGGAAAGGGTGCATCCCGATGATTCTTGCGAAATTCTGACAACAAGTGCTGACCTTGAAAAATGGCAATGACCGGCGTGGCCACCGATACACCGACGAATCCTCGAAATGCATATTTATATAGTCGACGACGAAAGGCAACGTCGCCTACCTTAATTGCCATGGTCTTACTTTGACTAGCTTTTTTTCTTCTCGTTGGGGTTGTTGTATAATACTAGTAGTAGTCACTCACTCTTAGCTTGCTCGCCGGTGGGCAGTGTATGTGTGTTGTGTGTATTGTGTATTGTAGGGCCTGTGGACTGCTGAGAGCGACCGAAAGCTCAGGTAAGCGCTATTCAGTCGAGTTTTTCTTTGTCATATAACTCTCTCTGTTATTAATCCCCGTTAGTTTCCATAACAGGCTTCCACAAAGTTACTACTTCTACGCAAATAAATTAATTTTTTTTTATTATTCGTGCTCGTATGAAAAAATCTTTTCCAGAAAAATCGGTTTATTTTTTTTTAACTTTATCATATCTTGAGAGAGTTGGGGTTAAATTTGTGTATGATGAAAGATACTACTACTAGCTAGCTAGCAGTAGCACGTAGATTGAAAATAGATTGAGTCCCGGAAAAAATTGTGACGATCAAAATTTTAAAATGAGATGCAAGGGATAGAAGCTGTTCTGCGAAAAAAATAAAATATTAGTCTAGACTGAAAGTCTCTAATCAAATCAAAATAGATGCGATGCATCCTTGGATGGTTTTCTATTATTTTTTATTTCACCACAAACAATCATCTTGATCACAAAGAACAAAGACTTACCACCACACTACTTTCTCGAACCCTATTAAGCGACCAACTAGATTATAAAGTATTCAATAGCAACAAACATGAATCAACTCTCCGAAGCTGAAACAAGGAAGAGTAGTACTCTAGCAGCAGCAGCAGCAGCAGCATCACCATCACCAACAGCACCTCCACCTGCTCCTCCTCATCGGTCAGAGTCAACTACTATCCCCTTAAAACGACGTCAGCACAATCAACTCCGAGCATTTTTGTTTAATCGACTGGGAATCTTTGGTGTGCCTTCCAAATCGGATGATGAAAAAGACATGCAATTTGCACCTCGACCTCGTCTTTCTCAGCAGTACTTGAAAGAAGACGACGGCATTACTACTACTACTACTACTACTACTACTACTACTACTACTACTACTACTACTAGTGCCATGAACCGCAGTAAAAGTACCAGCAGCAGCAGCAGTGATAGTATTCCTCACACCACAAACAACAACAATGATGACGATGACGACGAAAAGCCCAACGAAAGGACTGCACAACAACCACAAAAACGATGTTTAATTCGTTTTAATTCGATTGTGTCCGTAGTAGGAATTCCAAGTCGTGGACAGTACACCAATTCTATGCGCAAATTGTTGTGGGGCAGCAGTAACAACAACAACAAGAGAAAGAGTCGCCGAGGAGGTAGTAGTGGTTTTTTATTTAACGACAACGATGTCGATAGTGATAATGATAATGATTTGGACAGTACGGCAGGGACGCAGGATGAAAATCTTGTAGTACAGGAAGCCTCTGACTCGACTACTTGTAGTCGCAGAGGAAGAGGTAGACCGTTTACGACGAGTGGTAGTAAACCACATAGAAGGCTGCCTCCACGCCATCGTCTCATGCGGAAGAAAGCCTTTCACAGCTAGTTCATTGCTAGCTAGCCAGATTTCTTAATTGTAGCTGCTTAATGTAAGTTTGGAAGGGAGGAGGATGCTAGTGCGTTGCATACCAAAGGCGGCAAACTATCTTTAAATATATAAATAAACAATAGTGTGGGGAATCTACACATTCTCAAAATGATCTGAAACCAATTGTCTCTGTTACATTAAGTTCACTGTCCCGGTAAATAACTACTTTGCCAACACAAACCTTGTCGAATACGGAATTGTTGCTTCTTTGTCAAGCGTTAAGTTTCATCAGGCCTGGAGAAAGAAAAAAGCAGAATAGCGTAAGATAGGGCTTGCATTGGTACGAATCGACAGTAATTTCAGCAAAGGAAAGCAAGCCTCGAACATTCACGTAAGAAGTCACGTCAAGTAAGTCAACCACAAAAACATCCATAATATTGCTTCATAAAAGCCGCATAATTCTCTTCATTTTCAAAGATCGGACGGTAATTCCAATGTATTGCATTAATCACAAACAACAAGGATGGTAGTTTCTTGGTGGTTGACTTTTTTTGGCACGACTTTGACCACAGCAGACACAATCATATGACTCAACATCAAACTTACTTGGTATCTCGAAAAATAACACTCAAACGATGATCTCGGTGAATTGTGATGGCATTCTTGTCACTGTCGTCGCTTTCCTTAAAAACTGCCCCGGTTGGAAGGAGTTGATGAGAGTACAAGTACCGGCCCGGGCCCGACAAGACGTAGAGTGATCGTGGCGGCAGGTACAGGTCAACCCATCCTCCACTTGTTTCATTCGTTTTGTCTTGATCGCTCTCACATGTGCCATCATCAGGTATGAGTCGCATGATACTGGGTGACACGAGACTCAATCCCGATACAATATCACCGGAAAATCGGACGCTGTCCACGTGAGCTTTAAGTTCCCCCTCTTTGTGCAAATCAATGGCATGACAGGGGAGCCATTGAATGGGCACCCCTTGTTCGATTTTGGAACTCAAATGACGTTCCTTCAGTTGATGTCGAACCCTGTCAAACAGAGCACGTGATTCGATCGATATCATGGAAGCTTCGTCCAATAGTTCCGTTTCCTTATACTTGATAATTACTGCATCCCAGTGTCCCTTTTCGTAACGTCGTCTAAAAAAGAATATTATGGTAGTCAGAGGACAGTTGCGATGAGCCAAAGAAATAATGTTAAAAGAATTGCTTGCTGTAGCTGCTAGGACACACCACGACATACCGTTTGAAGCGGGCTTGGATGTCCCTTGTCAAAATCTCCTCTTCTTCTTCCGAGATAAAGTCTCGATAGACAACAGCCGATGAAGCATCAAAATCAGAGGGTGCTTGGCGAGCATCTACCATTTCTGGATTAGGATTTCTCGCCTGCATCGTCAGAGACGAGAAGGTGCATTGAGGTGGTGCGATCCATCGTTGTCTACAAATACCACTACTGTCGAAGCGACGACACAATGGTACTACTCTTGGGCCAACGGGTCGTAACAACGATGTCATCCTGTCATCATGTTTCCCTTGTCGTCTCTCAACTTAAGCGCCTTGTGTTTCCAAAGCAATTAGTTGTGCGTTGGTTACTAGTACTAGTATTATTATTATTAGTAGTAGTAGTAGCAGCAGCAGCAGCTACTAGAGACAATAATAGGAAGACTAGACTAGTAGTAGTCTAGTCTACTGTGAAAAAAATTCGGAATCAACTAGACTACTTTTGCTTTCTCTAAAAAATCGATGGCTGTGGACTCTCCGTCAAACAAAGATACACAATGAGTGCATTTAGACGCACTGTTACTCTAAAATCCGAAAGTCGACTTCTTGGTCACGGATTATTATTTATTTAACCGTAGTACTACAGTACTCTACTAGGTAGCAGGCGAGACTATTATTAGTAGTTGTAACATCTTGTTACAGTACAGTATTACTGTACGTTGTTACGGTTTTGCGAGTTTATTACCAGGGTATGATTATTGATATTCACAAAAAATGAAATACCTCGATCCTGGATCCGAATCGGTCGAATACAACATACTACTACAATCAACGTCCTGTCCATTTTCTGCTACCTACCTATCAATCGATACGATACCGTGCGATCATTATTTTTATTACTCTTACTTTCTCTGAGATATTGGATCGCATTAGCAGCTTGTTAGTATTGGTATTTTAAATTTTAAAGTCAAGCAAAGCATGTCCTTCTACAGGAGAAGGAGCGCACAATCCTTGTCCTCTGAAGGTTCTGGTTACTTCACACCAGATGAGCTTCCAGATGTGGAACTACTTGAGGCAGCCCCCGTTGTTAGCAGACAAAGATCTGTTCGATTCAACTCGGAAATTGCTGCTATTGATCAAGGCTCACCTCGCAGAAGAACGAACGATTCTGCAAATTCCTTTTTAGTTCGCATCCCACAAAATAATGATCCCACCCCAGGGAACGACGACGATGGATCTCCCATTGCCAATAGCCAAGGATTTATACGATTCGTTTTGGAAATTTCTCCTTTTAGTCGAGGCTACCATCTCGATACCAATGAACCTGCAAATTCCATTGTGGTTCCTGTCCCACCAAATAATGATCCTGCCCCAGAGAATGACGGGTATAGATCCCCCGTTGCCAATACCCAAAGATCTATTCGATTCAACTCTGAAATATCTGCTATTAGTCAAGATTCACAGCTTGAAACCAATGAATTTTCAGATTCCTTGGCGGTTCTTGTCCCACCAATTGTCCCATCAAGAAATGATCTCTCCCCAGAGAATGATGAGAATGATGACAATTATGACAATGATGAGGATGGTGGTGATACTGTTGAAGATAAGAATGCTTCCTCTTCCCCAGCTCCAGATGGTAGGAAACGATTTGTCTTAAAGCGGCTCGTACGTGGAAATAATCTTATTACCAAGTGCTTTCACAGAATGCCGCGATGCCATGCTTGTGTCTGTGGTATCATATTACCTCTTTGGTTTATCATTTTTTTGAGCTTGTGCGGAGGTTATTTCCTTGCTGGTTTTGAGAACGGGATTGAGCTCGACGCAAATGATGCTGCCATGAGAAACAGGCTTATTTTGAGTAGTTACGAGAAAGCCTTGCAAGACACCATCGCACTTCTTCCAACAGTTTGCTATTCTCTCTTCACAAACAACCTTCCTGCTACTGCTGTCATAAATGTATTAGATGAATTGAATGGTCTAGTGAACACGGAAGGAAATTCCAGCATATTCACCGAAGGCTACGCACAAAATATTACAGGAGACTATGCACAGAATATTATAGGAGACTATGCACAGAATGTTACAGGGACTTTGGAATTCGTTCTGACTTCCGAAGACGGTCTAAAGGAGTTCGGTTCATATGTTCAGGAGTGCGCATCTATTGCTAACAACTATACAGGCAACCTGAGAGAGATGTGGTTTTTGAACTCTTCCATTGAAGATGGTGGAAATATAAACTTAACATTCAACTGGAATAAGTGTGTAAATGATTCAGAATTCGAAAGCTCATTCTGGGACGGTCTGTCGTTGCCATCATGGGAGAAAATTTATGCAGCACGACCGGAGAATCAATCGAAAGTTTATCGCAACACTTGGAAGACAGATCAATACGAATTGGAAGTGAAGTACTATGAGGAATATTTGAACTCAAATTACAGCTATTTTGATGCTCAAAGGCAGGCTTTCAAAAGTAGTCTTTATGAAGCCACTGGTCGCGATAAGTGCTCCAAAAATATTGCCGCGACAGGTACGAAATGTGGTGATTGTCTTGAACGTGACAGATTTGATTGGATGTCTGAGAAGACGGTTTCTCATAATTCCTTTCGTCTGTGATTTTATTTTATTTAGCATGGTTTTGGTTCGTCGTCATGACTACGGTAGGCTATGGTAACCAAGCGCCTGCGAGTACCGGAGGTCGATTGATGGTCTACATTCTTGGTTTTACCTCTATTTTGGTCTTCGGTTCTACTCTTGCTACATCAGGTACAATTGTGTCTCTAGTGGTGAATGATTTTGCAGCGCGGCTACGGCTAAGATGGCTAAACATAAAATGGGTCGCGATGGTTATGTGGGGAATACTCTGGTTGCTTTGGATGACGGCCATGATGGGATACTTTTACTGGTTCAACAAAGTCCGTCTTGACAGTATTGTTCTCTTGGAGGATGCCTATTGGTGGGCGTTCATTAGTACCACAACAATTGGACTTGGAGATTTTTATCCAGCGCCTGCAGTTATCTTCCTGTCTGACCTGTTAGTCATGTCGTTCGGGTTTCTGATAGGCTTTACATTATTGTCTACCTTTCTGGTCGAAGTCGGCCAGTTATTAGAAAACAATTCTACCTACATCTCAACTGATCTCGACATGCGATTACATGATACTGGTCTCTTTCCCTCTTGGTGCCCTTGTTGCTTGAATCTCGCCGGTCCGAGGGAAATGTCCTTTGACGCAGTAGTTATGGAAAACACAATCCATCCAGATGGCGAGAACTTCAAGAACGAAGCTGCAGAGAAAGGGACCGCGAAGGATTGATTCATACAGCAACAAGCCTAGGGGGAATAAGATGCAGAGAAAGAAACCGCGAAGGTTCGAAGCATGGTGTCAAGAATGTCACTCAAGATTTGTAGTAGCATAAATGAATTTGCAGTAGGTTTAAAATATTTGTAATAAAAATGAAGTGAAGCTTGGCGAGAAATTCAATGTACACAAGGCAGGATCAATCGTCGCCAGAAGAGTACTGCTGTTGTTTTACAACATCATTGTTCGCAAGGCTTTGCTTCGTTCAAAGAGAGACGTGACAACATTGTCCATATTGGCAATGACATCCAACCCCTTTTCCATAGCATTGTCCTTCTCCATTTCTTCGTACACTACCAATTGTCCTTGTCCTTGGTCCAGGATACCTTGAAATTTACCATCCAAAATCATTTGCGACAACTTTCGTTCCACCACGGGAACACTCATTTCAATCAATTTAGCAATGTGATCGATCTCGACACAGCTGTAGGGTTCGATGATTCGAATGAGATTGCTTTCTAGCAATTGTTCTTGCAACAGGTGCAAGTGATGCTTAATGAGCAAATCTTCCTGAAGCTCATTGGTATATTCTTTCAGAACGGCCTCGTACTCTTTGAGATTTCGATGTGACGCAGCGGACGCGACGGCAGACATGGCTTCAATATCACGACCAGCGTACTTGACACCTTGACGACCGGAAATCATTCCAGAAATATCTACTTCGGATCGGTCGCTCTTGGCACCTGTCAAAAAGGGAGTTTGTTGGCAACTTTAGTTTCAAAAATAATAATACAAATAACAAATACCACAGACTTATTTCACCATGACATAACCCCCACAGCGCAACTCTTCATTACAGCTAACGAAAACGTACCAACACCCCCTTTGGCACTCAATTTCAAGGCCTTGTTGAGCGAATCCAAAATGCGACACAACATCATGTACTTTAAACATGGCACGGCTTGTTCTCGATTATTCATTTGATCCAATTGTTCAAAGGCTTCCAAAAAGTAGGAATGCGCCGTACTGTAATCTCCTTCTTGTGTATGAATAGTCCCCGACATGGTATCAATAGAAGCCTGTAGTGAGGGCGAGACATAAATAGCATTCGCAGCCGTCCGGGAGGCTGTGAGTGCTGCCTTGGCCTTGGGTACATTGCGCAATGCGAAATGAACTCTGCTTTCCATGAGATGAGTTTCTACCAACAATTGTTTGTCGTCCAATTTTTTAAGTTCCTTCAACAACCGATCAATCAAAGAAATGGCAGTCCCGTAATCCTTTTGTTGAAACAAGATGCTGGCCAATTTGGCTTCGACGCGTTGTCGCAAAAAGGTACGTTTTTGGGTCCGACACCAGTCAATAATATTGTTACAAATTTGTTCCTGCATGTCCAATTGTTCTGGTGCCAACGTGCAGACAATATCGAGGACCTGTCGAACGACTTTGGCACATTTAGCCTTGGTACTGTGTTCGAAGAATTGTTTGCCGGTCGAGCCCGTAAGAAAGTTGACAACCTCATCGTATTGCTTGGTCGCGCAGTAGGCTCTAGTCAAATCATAAATGGCTCGTTCTTTGACAGTACCAGCCTTGGTACCGTATCGATTACCAGTTTCGTCCTTGATGACAGAAATCAAAATAGGAACTTGTTGAGCAGCAGGTTTGGAGGAAGCATCATCGACGAGTTCCAATAAGTCTTCAATGTCTTCCTCCTCCTCCTCCTCCTCTTCTACGTCTTCTTCTAGGTTCATTGCGGCTACCTCCTTGGTAGAGGTAGTTGTGGCATCTACGTCCATGGCAACTGGTTCGGACATTGCTGTGTTGTGCCGTCTGTGTGTTGTATGGTTGTATGGTGTAGAGTATTGTGTTATTGTGCGTTTGCCGCAGCGTTGATTTTTGCTTCTATTATTACTACGTACAGTAGAGTAGTCTACTCTATTGTTTGTGAACGTGTTGTGAAAGTTTTCATTATTTTAGGCTCCTCCATCGTCAAGCTTCTCCAAGCTTCGGTGCCATGAATAAGTGTGCGACTTTTTAAATTTAAACCTTAGCTCTGCTGCACTTCGTTAAAAGGGTACCGTAGTCTAGTACAGTACCAGGTAGCAGGTACCTGGTACAATAGAAACAAAAACAAAATAAACTCGCAGCATCTCGCAGTTGATCGACGACAAACCAAACACCAAACATAGAGTAACATCTATAATAAGAATACTCATACATCATACATGCATCTTCCCGCCACGACAACAAGACAGTAAGTAGCCTATACGAACTACGACGACGTATTCTTCTGTAACAATGGCCAACACAGACTCCGCTCTGCTCGTCATATCGAAAGCACTGTGGGATCCTCATCCAACCACGGATGAAAAGTCTGAACGCTTCCTTGCCCAAGCTTTGGGTTATCCAGGCTCTTGGCATGTGGTCCGAACCATTGAAAAAGAACCCACAGTAGCAGCAGCAGCAGCAGCAGCAGCCTGTACGGATGATAAACCCGCGGATGTTCCATCGACATCATCATCGTCATCAAATACCGGTTACCAACAGCAACAGCAACAGCAACAAAACCAAAAACAAAAAGAGGAATCTCGTCTCATTATTGTTGATCGAATTTATGCCGGAGATCCCTCGACTGGAGTGGACATGTGGTTCAATCATCATGCCGCTCAAGAAGCTGCGACCGAATGGGTTGAAGGTGAATCCAGTCCGTACCAATTCAAAGGAGGACAATTACTACCACGCAAACCCAAATTCGCCAAGGGTGATCAAGTCCGTGTCAACTACGATGGCAAGTGGTGGTCGGCGACCATTTCCAAACGAAATGAACGCAAAGAAGGATATAGGTACACTGTATTTTATCCACAAGACGGTACAACGCAAACGCAAGTACTGGAAGAAGATATTGAACTCATGGGAGATCCGCATCAAATGGCAGAGGATATGGGATTGTCCAAAGAATGGCAAGCCAAATTGAACTGTAAAAAGTGGAAAATTAGCAGTCCCGATGGCAAAACATTCACCAGTAAGGCATCTGCCATGAAACATTTTAAAAAATTGATGGCCAACAACAACAAAAATGAAGACCAAGATGACGATCATGCACAGAAAACAACGCCGGAATTGTCGGCAGGAGATCCTCCGTGGAGAACGGCGGGACACCGGTACATTGGACGCCGGGTCAAGAAAATTATGGAACATCAAAAATCTGCTACGCGGACGGTTAAAATTGAACAGAACGGTACGGTGGTGGGATGGATTGCCGATACCGACGTCGACACGAATGGAGAACCAGGATTTGTTTCGGAACAGACCAACCAACCGGCCAATTTGTTCTGTGTCGTTTACGATGATGATAAGAATCATCCCTACTTTTCTCTCTTGTTGCAGACGGAAGATTTGGAAGAATACGAATTGGAAGAGTGTTTGTTGCCTGTTGACGAGCAACAAGAACAAGGACAAAAAGATGAACGGTCGTCGAAAAAACAAAAAACCTAAACACAACAGTACATACTTTTTTTGGTACGGAGGTAGGTATCTCGCCAAGCGCTTGCGTGCCAACATAACACAAGAGTTCATTGAATGACGATGAAATGAGCCTTCATTTTACATCCTTTACTTTATCGACTGTTCTCCATAAAAGAAAACGTTGGATTTTTTTTTTGTTACATGAATCGTTTTGTCATTGTCGCAAAAATGATACAATAATATGTATATTTTTAGCATTGGCATCGTCGTCCACAATTTACGGATGGTTGTGTCATATTCTACAATCTACTAGCATATCATCCTAGTCGCATGCATGTAAGACAGCTTTTAAGTTTTTTTCTGTTCAAACAGGCTTCATCAAACTGATGAAAGTCGAATCACTTTTTGGAAATCTCAGTCAGGGCGAGGAAGTGAAATCAAAGTAAGCAGACGCCTTTACAGCGCTACTTGGACCGGAGAGCAGACACAAAGTAGATGCACTAGCTCTATGCCTGTAATCGCTCGTCTGCTGATACGTAGTAACCATTATTTGTCTGCGCTAATAAAAAGGAAATTCCTCCTGGCGCCAAGAGGACGTGCTTGGCGTTTCAACACTGTTATCGTGCATCGGATCGTGCATCCTATACCTTTTTGCTGGATGGATCCATCTACTGTTTATAATATAATAATACCACTACTCGTACATTCCAGATACTTCAGCAGTTTACATATACCAGTATTTAGACTTGCTTTGATCACACGATGCGTTTGATCTACAAAAAAGAGACACGGCAACATCCTGAAGTAATAATATACTTGCCCTTCAGCTAGTCTACCAGATAGAGACAGCAAACCTCGCGAATAATATGCATCAATAGAAAGACAAGAAATTGTAAGAAACTACATCAAGGATGTACACGTCAAAGCATTTGTCGACCTAGATTGCTCTAGCTAGCTTGCAAACTACAGAGTACTCCGTACATGTACTAGCCTTCTACTAGTAGTTCTGGAGTCGACTAGACTATGGTACTCGTAGTCTAGTCTTTCGAGGCAACCGAAAGACGACCAACGGATCGACCTGTTGCCGTTCGAATCAAATAATAATAATATTACTTCCTTCAAAGATAACCGTTCTAACTTCCTGAGCCTAAGTACCAAGCCGAGAATGCAGGCGTGACTTGAAGGCACTGGTGTTCAATCGTAATAAACACAAAAGGACAAATTTTTGGTCTTTCTGCGAAATCTAGATTTTCTTGACGGTCGACACAAATGATGGCCTAAAAACTAATCAGCTCACATAGTGTTACCCTGCAGGACAACCACAGCAAGCTTGTAGATTACTAAAATATATACAACAAGGGTTGATTTGTATACAGTAAAGCCACAAACCATACATGTCGAGGGTTATTCGAAGCATAATATACTAGCGTGAACTTCAAAACGACGGTTGCATTGGCATTATTTTGCAACTTGGGAATGTCTGATTCAAAAGCATCGGGAAAGGAGCGAGACGAGAAAGATCAAGAGTCGCAATCATCTGCATCACCTCCACGACCATCTGGTAGCATTTCAACCAGCGGACAATACCACTATCCTTCACCTCAGCGATCGCATCATCCTCTTCCTCCTCCTCCTCCTTATCCATACCACCAGCACCATCCGATGCAGGTCCAACAACAACCTCCCCACCACCCTGGTTATCCGCCAAGACACGACTATCCCATGGACCCCGACGGTCGTCACGCGATTCACCCTTACTCACACGGTCCACCACCCCCACATCACCTTCCTCGGCATTATCCTCCTCCACCTGGGACTCCTGCGAACGCCGTGTCTCCCGACACTGGCATGTTGATGCCTCAAGAGTATTTCAGTCCTTCGGCTCCTGCCAAGCGTCGTGCTTTGACTCCAAGCGGATCATCTCCTTCTAAGCGTCAGCGACCAGGTAAGCAGCAATGTCATCGTTGTTTCTTGTTTCTTGTACTGTCCAGTAGGTTGTCATTGCTGTCGGAGTCTTCAAATCGACGCACCTCTGGGCAAGCTCGTTTTCAATACCAATCGCTATCAATACTCCTCAGCGATCGTGTTACAGGAAGATATGTCCAGCCCAGCTTTGATGATTGATGGAGATATTTCTATCTTTTTTAGCGCTGATGATTTTGACGATGAATGCGATGGCTTTGAAAGAATCTTGTTTTTGTTGTTTATCGCAAAACGGATACTCGAGAAAAACCTCTTGGCCCGAGAGACTGTCAACTACTGTGTTCGTCCTTCCTCGTGACAGCGCTTTTTCTTCTTTCTCTATTAAAATATTTACACTAACTCTGGCCCATCCGTTCTTCTTTTTTTCTTTCTCTTTAAACATTTACTGTACTGCATCGCTCTCTCCTGCTCGAATCCTTTGAAAAACAACTTTTCATAAAATCGAATGACCTGATTAATTCGATGTACCCTGCCGATGACTCTCCTCCGCAACTATCCTTTTCTCGACGGAAACACCGCAATGAAATCATCAACTGCTTTATTTTGAATCCATCCGGGGAATACATCAATCCGTTGTTTGCAAATGATCTCAATCATCGTGATGACTTACATATTCATCGACACCCGCCACTCTTGTCATTGGATAATGCTCCTGTGCATCCCAATCAAAAATCGACCTTTATCACGCCAACGAAACCACCAAACGCGAATGGTGTAACTCGAACAACCACCCCACCGACGATAAAAGCTGCCACGCCATCAACGATTTCTTCGTCCCCTCGTCACGAATTTGCCTCTGCTTCTCCCAAACCTCAAAGATTGCATCCGAGCCCTCCCTCGACCCAAGCATCCCCTCCGCAAGCAGGTTCGCGATACGATTCCTCCCTAGGTTTGCTCACGAAGAAGTTTGTTGGTCTCATTCGAGGATCGGAAGACAATACTCTGGATCTGAACCGAGCAGCTCTGGAGCTGGGTGTGCAGAAGCGTCGTATCTATGATATCACCAATGTTCTTGAAGGTATCGGGCTTCTCAACAAGCAAGGAAAGAATAATGTATCATGGAACGAAAATCCTCCGCAATCTTTTTCTCGTCCTGACCCTGAGGACGAGGAAGGAAATTCTGGGAAAGCAAATGCAGTGCGTCGTCTTGAATCTCTCCGTGAAACTGTAGACGGCTTACGGCAACAAGAAAGTCAACTCGACAAGTACTTGGATTTTCTGTCACGTCAAGCTGGCATGTTTTCGCCTACTGGAGTGTCTGCCAAAACTGGCGAATACCCTAGCTTTATTCCACCTGGCTTGGAGAATGCGGCTCGCTACATGTACGTGGTATACAATGACATTACCTCCCTTCCCATGTACAGCAAGGATACTGTAATAGGAATCAAGGCACCTTCGGGCACGTCTTTGGAAGTACCCGATCCCGACGAAGGTATGCGACCAGGCATGCGCAAGTTTCAAATGTACTTGAGCAGTCGTTCCTCCTACGGACTCGGGGCGCGTGGAGGTCCCATCAATGTCTACCTCATTCGTCCCAAAGTGGGCGGAAGTGGAGGCGAGGAACGTAGCCTCCAGAAGCCTCCAGCCAGATACATTGCCGAAACTCCACACCGCTACTCGGAAGAGGAGCGGCCTGACAGCGACTATCCTCCTTCCAATCGATCTTATCCTCCTTCTGCGTTCAAGTCGCGAAAAGCGCCTTATGTAGCCACACTCAAGAGTGCTCCGGAGCAGTCCAGCGAGTTGGATTCATCCTGGGGTTCTCCACCTCGCGAAGCTGACAAGGCAAAAGACAATGAAGTATCCCAGGAAGAAGCTGATGAGGAAGAGACCGAGATAACACCTTCAAGGAAGCCTGCCTCCACTGCTGCTGGATCTCCGCTGAAACGAACTCCACCGAGCTTGCTCATGGCACGAACAACGCCTGATCGTCGCCTCGATCTGGAGAGAGACTCCCCTCCTTTCTCTGTTGCGCGTCACTTTGAGCCTCCTAGGGATTATCCCCGAGAATCACCTCCACACCGATCCATGATGCTTAATGGCGGCACTCCTCCTCAGCGTACTCCTCCTCATGGCAGGTATTACGGAAGCAACGATGGACGGCATTTTGGACCACCTGATCCAATGACTCCGCACGGACCAGTCTACGGAGCTCAGACGCCGCAGTACGATTTGATGACCATGCCTTTGCAGTCTCCTAATTCGCGGGGTTACGGCATGCCTCCTCCGGGACACGGCTACTTTTCCCCGCCTGGGATGATGCATGGTAGCGGCTTTACTCCTCCTCCTGTGAGAGGGGATGGTTCCTTTCCACGTGGAGATGATTTCTCTCCCGAAGAAGCAACTCGAGGCGGACGCTGGCGCCGTGCGTCGCCCACACGACTATTGCCGGACCCGTCGGCATCACCACGAGGAGAGACGCTTCCACCTCGTCACCACTGAACAATTGGGTAAAAGCAGTGTGTATATGAGCCTTGCACGAGAATGCTTTTGGTGATGTTGAACTTGCAGTGAAGCGAGAAGAACCTGCGGAACCTGGGATTCTATTTTTTGTAACTATGTTGCCAACCAAAGAAGGGTATTTTCATGTACTTTGGTAAAGGAAGCTAATGCGTTTTATAATTTGAAACAAACAATTGTGTCAAATTTTTCAGAAGAGAGTCTCTGAGCTATTGTAGACTACAGTACCAGTATCTATCTATTGGCATTGGTGCTCCATCTTCGGGCTAAGTATCCCTGGTCCATTTTTAAGTCGCCTTGTTTTAGTAAATTCTCGTAGTAGTCTAGTAGTCCTCCTCGAGTACTACTACTGTACGAGTAGCTTTGGAGAACTTAGTAGTAGGGATAGGGTTGATTCCAGGTACTATCAGCAAACAACATGAAAGATCGTATCCTCGCACTTCAGCAGCAGTAGCTTAGCAAAGCGAGCGAATACTATAGTCTACTCATGATACCCAGCTGTGCATCTAGTTGGTCTGCGGTTGGCTTTGCTCTGACAGAAGCTCGATTTGAGTTCCATTCAACGAACTACTACTAATAGACGTGTTTAGCCGTGTCCGTAGACAGACCTGTTTGAATTTGCCAGAAGAAGGAGCTGAAGATCCAATCATCCTGATACAACAACAAGACAACATATCATGAGAGCTGCGCGGGCAGCATCAATACGATGCTTGCAAGCTGTCGGAAAAAGGCACTTATATTCACAGCCCGAGAATCTTCAACAGATGCCCTCAAAAATGTATTCGTCGATGACAAACATTCAGCGGCCACTCCGTTTTCAAACGCCAAATCTTCGCCCCCTCTATTTTCATGGTTCGAATTACAATGGCAGGTTCTTGTTTCGTTCCTTTACTACTGCCAAACCTCTCGGTACCGATTCGGACGAAGGGATGAACGACCCGAGCAATGCAAACTGGATACTTTCTCCGTCTCAAGAGGATGGAAATACATTTGCAAGCCGCATAGCAGTGAGGCCAACATCACGCGGGTACGCATTTGAAGTCCTATTGCGACTGAATCCAGATCAGCAACAGCAACAGCAACAGCAACATCGACAGTTTTCGCAGTCTTCTACAGGCAGTGATACTATTTATCCAGGTCCAGCAACCGACGATGGAACAATATATGCACCAGGAGACAAGGTGAAACGACGACAGAGAAAAAGGCTGGCTGTCTACTACCCCTTCAATGATAGAGACATTAAGAGAAAACAATTCAAACGAAAAGAAGAAGCCCGGGAGCGCACCATCTTTAATGTCAAGCGGGCGTTGCTTGGTAATGTAGTCATTGCGGGATCCAAGCTTGCTGCCTGGTTTTGTTCTCAGAGTAGTAGTATGATGTCAGAATTTATCCACAGTGTGGTCGACTGTGCGAATCAATACCTTCTGTTGCAGGGACTCAAAGATTCCAGCAACGAACCTGATCGAAAGCATCCGTACGGTTACGGCAAGAGCGTTTACTTTTGGGCTCTATGCTCGGCCCTGGGAACCTTCTTTATGGGATTTGGATTGTCCATGTCACATGCATGGGGAGAACTGATGTACGTTGCTCGACATTATTATTGACACCTTCACTTTCTTTTTTACACCATCAACTCACACGTATTAGTCTCTCCTCTTTTTTTTCTTATCGTTTCACAGGAACCCAAGCTTGCATGCAATTGGTCCCGAGGTTCTTGGAGTTCTCAGTTTTAGTTTTGCTGTAGACGGCTACGTATTGTACAAAACAATAACCGAAATACGAGAAGGCCTTCCCGAGGGTAAATCTTTTTGGTGGGCGGTGACGAATATGCGCGACCCAGCTACATTGGCTATTTTGTTGGAGGACGGCGCGGCTTGTTTTGGTGTCGTAATGGCACTCGCTGGAACCACTGCATCGCATGTGACCGGCAGTCCGATATATGATGGAATAGCGGGATGCGGGATATCGATTCTTCTCGGAACCATGGGACTTACGCTAGCCCGAATGAACTATCGTTTCCTTTTGGGACAAGCAGTCGATAAAGACATTACCGATAGCATTGAGAGTATCTTAAAGAGCCGAAAGAGTATTGATGCCGTGTCGTCTGTCCAAAGTCAATGGACGGGACCGGATACGTTTTCTTATAAGGCAGAGGTGGGGTTCGATGGTACTTTCCTGGCCGCTAAACTGATGCCAACCCACGAGAAGGAATTCTATGCCATACGAGATACCATGGAGAAGGACCTGGCGTTGGTATTGAGCTGGTACGCTGAAGATGTCATTCGTACAGTGGAACGTGAAGTGCGCATTATCGAGGCTCAAGTTCGCAGAAAATTTCCAGCTGCCGAGTATATCGAGCTTGAGCCTATGTCCAAGGACTCTCATGAGTTTGCAATTGACGATTCGTTCGAGAAGGAATTGGTTCGCATTGAAACAGAAACGCTTGAAAGTTTCCGGCAAATGCTGCCAGCTCTTGAGCGGCACGAGGGAGGTTCGGCCTCTGAGGGCGGTCCACCTATTCCAGGTATCACCCCTTTGGGATCACTGAGCGATGACGCATTGATCCCGAGGGAAGCATCGAGCGACAATGCATTAACCCGGAAGGAGGAGGCTGAAGGCTCCAAGGACAAATAACGACGACGCTAGAAAATTTTGAGTGACCTCTTGATATAACTTTTGAACGAATTAAATTTGCACGAAAATATTTAAATACTGTTGTCTTAGGCCATGATCTGGCACAATATAAATATGTGACGTATAACCAAAGGCTATCTGGAACAGTCAAAATCATTTTGTTGATTGAAATAAATTAATACGAGAACAAACCAACAAATTAGGCAGGTGCAGCGCGGACAATATCCATGAACTCGGGTGTGAGAGAAGCACCTCCGATCAAACCGCCGTCAATATCAGGCTGAGCCAACAATTGCTTGGCATTTGCGGCCTTCATGGAACCTCCATACTGAATGCGCACAGCTTCTGCTACCTCGGGGGTCACATTCTCTGCGACCCAATCACGGATGCTTTTATGAGTTTCCTGGGCCATTTCGGGGGTCGCGGTCAACCCGGTTCCGATAGCCCAAACAGGCTCGTAAGCGATAGCAATGTTTGCCCAATCCTTTTCCTCCACAGTCTTGGCCAGGGGAGCGAGCTGCTTGGCACAAACTTCCATGGTAACACCACTTTCTCGTTCTTCCTTCTTTTCGCCAATGCAGAACATAACCTTGAGTCCTTTGGAAATGGCAACCTTCGTTTTTTCGGCGCACAATTCCTCGGGCTCTCCAGCCATGCCGAATCCTTCGCGGCGTTCCGAATGTCCGATAATCACCCAGGTGCATCCAATGTCCTTAATCTGGTGAGCTCCAATTTCTCCAGTGAAGGCTCCGTTGCCGTCGTTGTTTCCGCAATTTTCAGCGCCAATGGCCATATCCTTTCGGAGGTTGGCAATGGCCATGGGGATATGAAGAAATGGCAGGCAAACGGCGACTTCAACATTTGCGGGGATGTCTCCTCCCTCATTCAAAGCCTTGATACGGGCTTCATTCTCGGCGAGAGTGCCTTGACATTTGAAGTTACCACCGATAAGATATTTGCGGCTGTATGAACGATTATTTAATGATTTTATTTTATTTTATTTTTTTGTCAAGCAAAAGCGGGGAGAAAATGAGAAGGGTGTCAGTAAGTCGATCAAAAGTTAAACCTCCTTGTCTCAAATGAATATTCTTGCTTTCTCGTCCAATTAATACCGCCATGTCAGAGTGAGTCAAGCAAGAAGATTAACTTACGCCATGGTTGAAATTAATTAAATTCGTTGTTTGAGTTGCTGTGTAAACGTGTAAACGTAGTAACGATGCGAGCGTGAGTAAAATGAGAACACAAGAAGAAAAAATCAAAAAAGATTCGAAATTGGAGACAAGCAAGCTGTGAGATGATGACACGTTAAAAAGATCGTCCTAAACGTAAGTAGTGTCATCAGTCTTTTCACGACTTAGATTTCTTTGTAAAGTCAGCCCAGGTACAGTACCACTACTAGGAGAATGAAAAACGAAAAAGTAGACTATCTAGACTACCTGGTACCCGAGTAGTAGTAGTAGATAGAGTATTTTTTTAGCAAGCAAATAGTAGAGTCCAGCTGCAGACCCAGAAATTCATCCATCTTCAATAATTTTACAAAATTTCACTCAGTTCGTTTTATTTGCGGAGAGGTTGTCGTTGCTACGGAGGCAGTGAGAGAAATAATGAGTGACAGAAGCGTTCCATCGGTCGCAGATTGGCCGGTGTGGAAGTGTCAGCAGTAATCCATTGCAGTCGGCAGTGCGGATGGTTGAGTCTCCAAAAACTAACTACGACCAAAACTATTCAGAGTTGACTTGGCGTTTTCTTTATTTTTTATTTTTGCAGGGTTTTCTTCGCCCAATCATTAAGTGAGTCAATGTTGACGGCCGACTGGTCTCCTGAATCCAAGTCCTTGACAGAGACTTGTCCGTTAGCGTATTCGTCGGGCGCAACAATCACACAATACCTGGCTTTAATTCTATCGGAATGCTTGAATACCCACTTTGGCTTTTTGTTTTCCAGGATAATGTCAACACTCTGGCCACTTTCTCTTAATTTGCTCGCCACAGAGACAGCAACAGGGTATAAATCTTCGTTCATCGCAAACACAACCGAATCCGTTCCTGTGCTTTCAAAAGCAGGAAGAACATTTCTTTCCTTCAGTAGCTCTACAATGACAGCATCGCCAAAACCGAATCCGGCTGCCGGAGTTGGATCCCCACCGAACGTTTCAAGTAATTTGTCGTATCGACCTCCACCAGCAATCGCTCGAAGTTCACCTTTACGATCGAAGGCTTCAAAAACAATGCCAGTGTAGTAGGCAAGACCTCGAATGACGGACGCATCAATCAGGATCCAATCATCGATACCGTACGCTTCACAAAGCTTCATGAGCTTTTTGAGCTCCCTGATGGCTTCCGAATCTGGTCCCAGCGTTTCCTCCAATCCTTCAATGGATTTATTGGACAAAACCTCGGTCAATTTTTCGACAATAGATCGATCTAATCCCAAGTCTTCCAGTTCTCCCTGGATGGCATCCAAAGGAACCTTTTCTAATTTGTCCACCAAGACACAAGTTGCAGCAAATTTTTCTTCGGGAATGCCCAATTCTGTCAATACTTCGGCAATAACATTTCTCGAGTTCAATTTAACGCCTACATCCTCACTGGTCAATCCAACATTTTTGAAAAAGGTCACCATAGCACTGAGCAGATCTGCTTCAGCTTCGACGCCTTCAATGCCCCAAATATCCATATTCCACTGAAAATGTTCACGTCGTCGTCCTCGTGTCATTCGTTCGTACCTCCAACACTGGGGAATGGAAAACCATTTGAGTGGCAGAGGCAGGCCTCCCTTTTTGGCCATGACCATGCGTGCTAAACTGGGTGTCATTTCGGGTCGTAGCGCCACGGCTCGATCTCCCTTGTCAATAAAATTGTACAATTGTTGCGTTACTTCTTCACCAGCCTTGCGGGTGTACAGGGATTCGGATTCGAGGACGGGAGCATCGTATTCGAGGAACGAAAATTGCCTAGCCACATCTCTCCATTGATCGAAAAGCCACGTTCGTAATCGCATATCTTCTGGATAAAAGTCACGTGTACCTTTGGGTGGATTGGTATCCAATTTGACGGCCGCCGATTCTGTGGACGACGACGACGAAGAAGACGACGAAGATTTGGACATTGTATCCTTATCTGTAACAGCATTCGACACACGTCCTCCTGCAGCATTCAAACGAGTTGTAAAAATGGAACGCATAACTGTAGCACCTGTGCGAGCTTTCATCGGTGTCGTCGTTGTTGTTAATGTAAAGGCTAGGGCTGTTCTCGCAGGAGACCGAAGGGCCACCAAGCAAAGCATGGCTACCATTATGGACCGTTGCTTCATGGGGTGGGTAAAATATAGTAGGGTGAGGAAGTTTCTATGTTTTGGAGGGCTCAATGTCACCGGCTGCTGGAGAAGTATCGTGTGCGGTTTTCGAAAAAATAATAAAGTAATCGATAGTAGTAATAATGAATGGAAGTGAGTGTGCGATGATGAGTGAGTGAACAAAGCTCCTTCATCTGAATCATCAATCAACATCATAATTAGTCTAGTAGTAGACTAGTATCTAGCTACTAGAGTACTAGTAGACTACGGTTGTAGACTACCTTTTTGCAGCAGCGAGCGACACTACTACTAGCTAGTAGTGGGCCATTCCTGAAATAGAGGCGCACCAAAATGTTGAAGCCAGATCCATCTTCATGCTAAAAATTTAATTAGAGAAAAATTTGGCTTATGAAGCCAAATCGAGCGCAGTCGTCTCG
>Ga0100392_1000828_pt1 | contig 28231 bp, 34 predicted proteins | sample CryGeymeta201516_FD_81548 | JGI IMG/M metagenome (GOLD analysis project Ga0100392, IMG submission 81548) | Groundwater microbial communities from Crystal Geyser aquifers in Utah, USA - Crystal Geyser metaG 2015-16 | ecosystem: Environmental > Aquatic > Deep subsurface > Groundwater | place: USA... | reverse complement strand
TTGTCCTGTACCGAGCCAGCGACCAGACTCTGCGTGTCATCCTGAAGAACACCAGCGGTGGCTTCTCGGGATACTCGCAGAATCCAGTGCGAACCGGCGTCGGCGCACCGACCTGGGCGGGCGTGGCCGACCTGGACGGGGACAATAACTAGCGAGAGAGGGTGATAAGCCCCGATTGAGTAGGTAGAGCCTCGGCTCCCGCTTAGTCGGGGCTCTACTTATTAATAGTTATATGGGGATATTGTATCGATTGCTTATTCCATAAAATATCGACGAAATCTTCCTGAAACACATCCACTAGCCCCAGCCAAGATGAGTATGCTTAAAAGACTTCCATGGAAGTCTTTTTGCTTATCGTTGATTTTCGATGCAAGCGGCGTAGAATTATAGAATAATGAATAGCCTAATCACTGCAGAGCATCAGCCAGGATTTCCAGCAGAAGATCTTACTGACTCAAACGCTGCGATTTTAGAAATCCTACTCGCGAATCTTATGGTCGTTGAAGAAGGCCATTTAGCAACTGAGCGTGTTTCGTGGGCCTACACTGTCGGTCACCCAAGCATTCTAAAAGCAGCAACGACTATGTACGAGGGTGATCATAGCAGTGCTATTGACCATGGCGTGAAGGTATTTGAATCCATGGTGTCTTTCGTCGCAACGCCTTCGGATCGTCTTGCTCCATTTGCGGCAGAAAAAGCAGCCATTCAATTACTGAAAGGCCATGAAGATAGGGAAGATCTTTGGCACTACGCGATTGACGTCACGGATGATATGAAACAAAGCGTACCTAGAACGGCAGAGGTAGTAAGTTCAGCGAGTGAGAGGTTCTTCGGAAAACTTACCTCATATGCCTTGCTTGGTGCGGCGCTGTCGAGACAATTCGAACTGGATTGTATTTCGAGCGATGGCATATAGTATTCTCTCCTCCTGAAATACCTGCATATAGCCGTTGATGCGCATTGCAGCTTACAACGAATTATGGTTTCATGTTATATACGCATAATGTCTTAACTGCTGCGAGATAAATCGTCATTACGATATTCATTTGGAGGGAAGTATGAGTACGATCGAATGGGGTGGACCACGGAACATCAGCGAAACACCGGAAGAGGCTCAGCAACGGTTTGCCTCATTCCTGGAGCGATATGATGAAGACGTTTCTGGTTTGGCAGAAAAACTGACGACTGATACACCGCTGGTTTATTGGTCGATGGAATTCTACGACAAGGACGAAAATGACATCAAGGGCGGTGGCGGGCTGGGAATCTTAGCCGCTGATACGCGCCGTGTCGCCGAGGAACTGGGCATTCCGCTCGTCGTCGTCACGCCGTTCTACACACGCGAAAGTCACCAGGAACTATCTCACTTCTTTCAGGTGGAGCGTCAAGATGAAGCTTATCCTGAAAAACTGTATCGTCGGCTTGGGCAGGTATCTGTCCGAACGACCATCCACACCGAGGTCCCCGTGGAAATATATGATCGCACCCTCGGCTCGACTCGTATCATTACCGTTACCGAACCTGGTTTCGGCGAACTTTACCCTGGCAGTAATAGCGGTGACCACCGACTCTACCAAGAAATGGCCCTTGGTTTCGCCGGTTACCAGGCGATTAAGAACGAGGGCTTGAATCCGCCGTTCATGCAGCTGAACGAAGCGCCGACCGTTTTCGCAGCCGTGGCTATGCTCGACGATCTATGCACAGATGGTATGCCGTTCGACGACGCGCTTGAAGCCGTCAGGAAGAAAATGCTGTATACGAACCACACGTTAGTTCAGGCTGTCGAGGGTGAATTCGAAAAAGGTCAGTTCGACCACATGATTATGCCGAACCTGTCGAATGATTCTGTCAAAACATGGCTGGAGGGCCTGTTCTCTGAGGAGAACCGCCTGAAGCTAAGCTCGCTCGCTATCGAATTAGCCGATACGAAAAGCGGCGTCAGTAAGTTGCACGCCCGGGTTTCCGACTTTTCAGACGCGAAAGGTGATAAGGTACAGTTCGAAGCCGTTACCAACGGTATCTCCGACAAATGGATTATGACCGAAGCGAAGACGTACCTGGCCGACCTCGGCGTCATGGATGAGTATGGTCTCCCGACGAACGATTACGCCCAGCGCCTTGAAAGCTTGTCGATGGACGAAGTCCGTCATATTCGTTCCCTTGGTCGACAGGAGATGAACGAAGTCTTGGCGACCCGAAAAGATCAGTACGGCAACCCGATCGCGATTCCCGAATCGGCTACGGTATTCGACTTTAAGCGCCGGTTCGCCCGCTACAAGCGTCCCGACATGATCTTCGATGATCCGACACGACTCGCTGCATTGCTTGAAGAGCATGACGCGCACTTCGTGCTTACCGGAAAACCTCACCCGATGGATGAGGAAATGAAGGGCGAGCTTACTCGTTTGCTGCAGACTATCGATGAGAACGACACGCTTCGCGCCCGCGTCCATTACGTGCAGGACTATGACGAACAGGTTGGTCGAGCGCTATCGGTTGGCGCGGACTGTGCTATCAACGTGCCGGTCGTCGGTCAGGAAGCCTGCGGCACCTCCTTCATGAAGGATATCGCTAACTTTAAGGTACTGATTTCTACCGCCGACGGTGGCGTTGCCGATGTCGAACCAATCGCCTGCTTGGAAGTCGAAGACGATGAAATCAATAGCCTATATGAAAAAGTAGACGAAGCGGCGCGTATCGTCCGTGACGACGAACACTACCGTCAGTTATTGATGCATCAACTCAAAGGCTATGCACCGGTGTTCTCTGGTGCGCGCATGATGGGGCAGTATATGGAGCTGTTCGCCCGACTTGACGCGACGCGTTAGCAAGCCACGCTGATGTGAGAAAAGGTCGGGTGCGTCGGTGCCTGACCTTTTTCTATAAGTGTGAAATCTCTCATAGGCACCGCTACGATAGGTAGGCAAAATAAGAGGTAATGAAAAAGACATCTGGGCGAAAGAAAAAGCAGCCGGTTATTCATCATGCCGTCGACTTCGGGCTCGACGTAGTATCGGGCGATACCGATCTCTTCCGCTGGTTCCTGTTGTCCTATCTGTTTGGCAAGCCGATCCAGTCAGGCGTGGCTGCCAATACCTGGCGGCTTTTCGTCAATCGCAAGCTGGATACGCCGTGGGCGATAGCACAAGCTCCGCGCCGCGCAGTCGTCGGGCTGCTCTACGAGGGAAAATACACACGCTACGCTGAGGTTACCGCCACCGGCTTGCAGCGCTGCATGCAGCAGCTCATCAATGATTACGAAGGCTCGTTGCTCTTGATGTATGAATACAGCGAAAACGAAGACGAATTTTCGAAGCGATTGCAGCATCTGCATGGCGTCGGCCCAAAAGTAGCCGAAATATTCATGCGTGAAACGGAAGAATTATTTGCCCGACGAGTAGAGTGAGGTGCGAGCTTCTATGAGTAAGAAGTGCGGCCCTCGTGACCGCACTTCTTACTGTGGTTGACCCGCTAGGCTTCGATTGCGACTTTCTTAGGCTTCGGTAACTCTTTGAACGGAACGCTCACATGTAGTACGCCGTCTTTCATTTTGGCTTTTATGCCATTTTCGTCGGCTGCTTCCGGCAGGCGCACGCTCCGGTAGAAGCTACTACTGCTTTCGCGCACGATATATTTCTTATTTTTGTCTTTTTCCTGCTCGTGGCGTTCGGCCCGAATGACAAGCGCGCCCTTATCGACGCTGATGTCGACGTCCTTCTGTTCAAAGTTTGGCAAGTGCGCTTCGACGTGCAGCTCCTTGTCGTCTTTGGTATACACGTCGGTCGTTGGCATCTGCATGCTTTTAATCGGCGAGAACCAATCGTCCGAGAATAGCTGCTTCTGCAGGGCCTGAATTTCCGCAAACGGGTCAAATTTAATTAAGTTACTCATAATAACCTCCTTATAAATTTGATGGTAATTGCCTGCGAAAAGGGTTACCCTTTTCTATTTCTAGTATAAAAAGTTGGCACTCTCATGTCAAGAGTGCCAACTTTACGTATTGTAGTTTGCAGACAGACGGTGCCATAATAGACTCAAAGGAGTGATCATGCCGTATTCACGCGAAGTCGAATCGTATCTCGCCGCAATCGACGCACCACAAAGACAGGCCGATACCAGAACGTTGGTCGACGTCGTTCACCGTGTTACGGGAGAGGAGCCCGTTATGTGGGGTACGATTATTGGCTTTGGCGCCGTGCACTACAGATACCCAAGCGGACATGAAGGTGACACCATGATCATCGGGCTGGCGGCGCGCAAGCAGGCACTTACCCTCTATGGGCTTATCTACTACGCTAAAAACCGGGAGCGCTTACGTGAACTTGGTAAACACAAGGCGGGTAAGGGCTGCCTTTATATCACGCGCCTGAGTGAGGTGAATATGAACGTACTGGAAGAGCTTATTGCCCAGGCATGGAAACACCCTGTCATTAGTGAAGGTGAGCCAACGACATGACGAAACCGGCAAACCTCGAATCAATCGAAAAGGCGACAGGCAAAGCCTGGCAGGAATGGGTGGCGTATCTGGATGATCAAGCCGCCAGCGCGAAAACCCATAAGGAAATTGCAGCCCTGGCTCGCCAGTTCATGGATGAATCGGTCGCGAGTGCCGACTGGTGGTCGCAGGCCGTAGCGGTAGCCTACGAGCAGCATATCGGTCGCCGAACTCCCGGACAGTCCAACGACGGCACGTTCGAACTGAGCGTCACCAAGACCGTCGCTGGCGAGCGGAACCAGGTATTCGAGTCACTGCTGGCGACACTGAATGCGATGTTTGAAATTGACGAAGAGGCCGTGACAGATCCGCGCACCAGCCTTACGCCTGTACGCAGCTATTGGCGTGCTTCGCTCCCGCGCGGCGACAAGGTAACAGTAGCAGTCGAAGGACGTGGTGCCGGCAAGTGTGTCATCGTCGCCGCCCATGAGAACGTGCCAACCCAACTGGCGGCAGACTCAACCCGTAGCTTCTGGAAGCATGTGCTATCGAACCTGTAGCTTAAAGGGGTAGTTTTCACTGGTCTCGGTAAGTGTAGTACACTGAAAACACAATTATGTGGGCACGAAACAAACAGACCGGGTTTACTATTGTCGAACTGCTTATCGTCATCGTGATCATCGCCATATTGGCTGCCATCACGGTCGTAGCATTCAATGGCGTACAAACCCGTGCCCGTGAGACGACCCGCATGGATGACGTTTCGAAAATCCGTAAGGCGCTCGAGCTGTATCGCGCAAACAACGATCGATATCCGCCGCATACTGCCATCGGTACCAACGCGCCGGCAGGTTTCTCGGGTCGCTACGGCAGTTCATACTCCTATAGCGTCGCCACGAACGGCAGCTGGCTGAACAATCTGCTCAGTGCCAATATCGTTCCATCCGTGCCTGTTGATCCCCTCAACGATAACGACCACTACTATATCTACTGGTCAAGCGGCGTCAATGGCTACGGCGCCTGCACGCAACCCTTCTATGTACTGGTGGCGTATGGGTTGGAGGGCGGCGCCACGCTGCCGGGTTCACGCACGCTTACGTGTACCATGCCCGACGGCACGTTTCCGTCCAACTGGGTAAATAGTACGACTCAGGCGGTCTTTTCGAACACGACCACCCCGTAAGGCGCCGATTATTCCACATTCGGGCGTTACAGTGTAAACTGAGACGAGTTGATACACCCACCATGATTCAACACGACACTAAAGAGATAGATTATTCAGCGCTGAGAAGCCTGCTGCAGGCAGCAGACACCTCAGACGCGCTCAGACATGTGATTGTCGACAGTCCGTTTATGAACCGTCTATTGGCGGTGCATCTAGGGCTCGGTATTGTCGTGTTGCTCGAGTGCGACCATGAAGCAGGCACTCTTAACAGGGTGGCGATTTCAAAATCAGAAATGGCCAAAGGCGCCATGCGTGTTTCTAGCGTACCGTTCCATGAGATTAAGATACCGCTCGACTACACGAAGAACATTCTTATCAAGGCACTTGATTCGAAAAAATCCCAAATGACAGATGACTGGAAGCACATGTTCTCACCAGTGCTCAGTGCCCAAGAGGCGCGGATTAACCAGGCAGCGGCAGGGATTGGCACCAGTGTCGTTCATCCGTTGTTTGTGGAATCATCACCGCGGCCGTTCGGAGCCTTGATCTTTAGCTATTACGAAATGCCCCAGTTCATCAAGAAGCCGCACACCGAATTTATGAAGAACTATGCCGAGTTGGTAGCTGATCGTTTGGCGTCGGCTCAGTAGCATTCCATCTTTCCAACGCTTCCGCCAGCGTGTAGAACGTACCGTCGATGCTGAACTTACCAAGACCGGCAATGGCTTTTCGACAGCGGCCATTCCCCCAGCGAAGAATCTCTTGCGGCCCAGCTTCGATTGCAGTACCATCAATCAGCTCGGTATAATAATTGAACCTCTTCGAAAAGTTACCATCAGGCGCATCTTGTATCAATAATATGCCATCGTTGCTGAGGTAATTCAGGGCGTTTACCACCATGGCGGTCCGCTCTTTTGTCGATAGCTGGTATAGCACGGTCGAGAAAGTGATAATGTCGAACTCTTTCACTGGCGACGTTCGTCGGAAGGTCCGGTTGTCAAAGTTGGAGAAGTCGCCTCGAAAGAACTCGATACGGTTGTGTGCTCTATCAAGGCTATCAAGGTGAGTGAATTCTCGTTTGCGATGCTCATCCATCAGTTCATCCGGCTTGAACGAACAGCTCATGGCCCACTTTTGGATTACTGGATCATTCACGTCTGTAATATCAATGCCTACCAACGACCCATACTCCACGTGCTGCTTGATTGCCCTGTTCGCTAAGGCAGTCAACCGTGTGTCGGGCTGGAAGGCTTCGGTTTCGTGGGTCGGCTGCGCCAGTTGAATCTCACCGAATTGGGTATACGGGTCTGTTTCAACGTGGCTATAGGCGAGCTTTATGCCGCCATGCATCAGGCTTGAACCGATATCCAGATGGCTCGGTCGCTCGCCGAAGCGTTCACGCAGGAGTGCCGACAGTAATTTGACCGACTTGTAGCGTTCGGCGATGTTGCTCTGTACCTGCTGACCGCAGATATTGTTGCGTACTAACGCCCAACGCAGGAAATCATTTTCAACCGCCTCGAACGCTTCCGTCCATGCGTCGACCTGGTCATACGCGAGCGGGTAGGCCTCGTCGTGTTCAAGCAGGTCGGCCTGATACCCCCGTAGTAACAACATGCCGGCATACTGATGGTCGATGTCGGGCCGAAACCTGTACATTTCGCTGACGAGATCGGCAAAGTATGGCTCACGAAGCGCACCACGGGCGGCTTCGGCGAACACACCTACCCGGACATTGGTCGGTTCTTGCTGCTTATAGTATCGCTCCGTTTCAAGCAGCGAGTTGGCAAACGGAATAAGCGAGGAGGGGATTCCTTTGAAGGGGTCTTGCTCGAGCGCCGCGTGCTCGGGATAGGCCATGATGTTTCGTCGTCTCTTCAGGTAATTTTGTTACTATAAAATATTATAGCTGTTTTAGCACGTGTTGAGAAGGCTACACGTTAGCCGCGCCATTCACGAACGAGATCGACGAGTTTTAGCCCGGTATTAATTACTCCGGCGCTTCATGCGGTATTAAACTCATTCGGGTCGGGGCCCCGGCGCTGTCCCGTCGCCAAACCGTCGATCGCCGCCATTTCATCGTCGCTTAACTCAAAGTCGAACACATCGAAGTTCTGGGCAATACGCTGTTCGTTGACAGATTTCGGAATCACAATCAGGTCGTGCTGTAAGTGCCAGCGAACTACCACTTGGGCCGGTGTTTTGCCGTGGTCCTGCGCAATGTCATGCAGGGTTTCTTCATCAAGCAAATCGCTTCCTTGGCCGCCAATCGGGCTCCACGACTGCACGTGAATGTCGTGCTCACTGCAGTAGCGGCGCAGTTCTTCCTGCGGAAAGCGCGGGTGTAACTCTACCTGGTTCACGCTCGGCACTGTTTCGCTGTGCTTCGCCAGTTCTTCTAGGTGTTCTACCGTAAAATTACTCACGCCAATAGAACGCACCTTGCCTTCGGCCAGCAGCTTCTCAAATTCTTTCCAGGTCTCAACGAACAGGCCTTTCTTCGGCATCGGCCAGTGAATCAGGTACAGGTCAATATAGTCGAGTCCAAGCCGCTCCAAGCTGGCCTCGAAGGCCGCCCGCACGTTCTTGGCGCCCTGGTCGCTGTTCCATAGTTTCGTCGTCACGAAGATATCCTTGCGGGGCACATCACTGCTGCGAATGGCCGCACCCACGCCAGCCTCGTTCTGGTATACGGCGGCGGTGTCAATTAGGCGGTAACCGCAGGCCAGGGCGGCACGTACGGCATGTTCAACCTCGGCGCCGTCTTTGGCGCGCCATACGCCTAAGCCAAGTTGGGGCATCTGTACCCCATTTCGTAACGTGATCGTTGGTTGGTCGATAACGGCCATTCGTTCCTCCTCTCTCGTTAACCACTCTTTCTAGTATAGCGCGAATCACCATCCTGCCTGAAGTTGCTAGTATTGCATTATAGTAAAATACGTTGTATAGTTTATAAGCTCATCATTCGTGAGCAAATCTACAAGAAGGGATGTGATGTCGAGTGTCTCCGGAACTCGATGCAGCACTGGTAACGCTGGTCATCTTCGCCATCATCACCTTGGGCCTGGTGAACCTCTGGCTCATCACCCGCGTGGTGACGGGCTCGAAGGTACAAGAGCACAAGGTGACGATGACCTCCAAGAGCGAGGACAACATCTACACGCAGTTGTCCGCTCGTGAGAGCGTAAAGGCCGCCGAGGCGAACAATTCGGCGCAGGAAACTGCGCTCGAGACCGCCAAGGTCAACCAGCACACCGAAGAGATGCGCCTCCAGCGCGCTCGTCTTGAAAAGTCCGGCTAATGTCGGTCTGCCCACCTGAGCCATGTGGTGAAACTGGCTCGCTTTTCTTTGGTGAAAAACTGTTCACTGCTTCCTAGTGGCTACGGGCGCATAGTAACTAGTGAAGAACGTAACCAACAAGGAGAACAAACCATGAAACCAGCTATAGCTCGAAGGTCGCTTCCACGAACGTACCCGGTTGAGCTTCGCACATTTTGTGAAGTATTCGCATGTTTGGTAACATATCAGGGCGCTCGAAGTTCGGTGTTCGCTCAAAAAAGTAACCGGCCGATTCCGCTGTTTCAGGCAACGTCGGCTGATCAATCTCGGCCATAAGTAGGGTGAAATGAATGAAGCTTTCCAGGTTCTGTTGCCGATACACCCGAAAATACCCATGGCCCTGCACGGTGAATTCGGTCTCGATTCCAGTTTGCTCGAAACACGTTTTCTTGGCCGTGTCGCGTGCGTCGGTCTCGGCCACCGGTTGAGCCTGCATGAAGCCGGTCAGGCCCAGCAGCGGTTGAGTCTGGCGCTTATACAGTAGCCACGAGCCATCCATGCTTCTTATTGCGAGGAGAAGGATGGAGTAGGCCCTATCAAGCAACCGCGAGTCCTTTTTCATCGCACCTTTTCCAACCCGCCGGCCCTTCGATGTCAGCGTATATGCTCCGCTCGGTAGTTTCTCTACCAACCCCGCCGAAATCACTTTCTTCAAATGGTAGGTAAAGGCTTTGTTCTCTAGCTCATCCGGCTTCAAATCAGAAAAGCGCAGACTCTCGGCAAATGCTAAGTCGTACACGATGGATTTCTGAATGTGATGGTCGAGCATTAAGTAATACTATACGCTAGGGTTCAAGTTCCCATAAATTTGATAAAGCGAAACCACATATAATAATAAGTCCCAGAAGGGTGTATATTCGCAGGTTCGAATCCCTTATCCCCAAAGGTTTAATGATTGACCGAATAGTAGGGTAATAAAATAACCACGACAGAAGATACGATAGTGCCTGCTTTATCTTCTTACGTGGTCTTTGGTTTTGCCTTGCTCAATTATTCCAGAGCGGTTGTAGGACTTGTATTCGTTACCCCGAGTTACATCGTGTCAGGACTTATGATTAATAGTATATACTATTAATCAATGATTAACAAATCTTCAGCAGCACCTCGAACCGTTCGAAAATATACTGGCGAGCTATCTATAATCATACTGTTATCAATCGCACTATATCTTGCGGTTAAGCCTTTTATCAAATTAATCATATATGATGTATTTTCATATTCCGGTAATTTTTTCAAGATTTACGAGTTTTGGCTGTTTATTGCATTTATCCTATTGAGCTCTATATGTGCATTAATCTGGAGAGTGAAAAGTAACAATGATTCTCAGGATGACACGGAGATATCGAATGAAATCAATGAGAACTCATATGGTCATGAAGATTACCAAAAGATGTCAGATTACTATGATGACGTGATTTCAAACAATTTCTCTATCACTCCTGCAAATTTTAATATTATTAGTGCTCGCTACCCAAAATCGGTTTATGCCATTACGGGGGGATGGAGAGCAGGTAAAACGTCAGCATCAGGCATGCTGGTAACAATATTAAGGAAAAATATTTCTCACAGTTCTGAAACATACCACGACACATTTAATTTCGGAAATGTAAACGAGTCGATATCTAGTTTCTTTAATACGTTGGCAATAAAAACATCTATCTCTGAATTTAAGCAGTTGGCAAAAGTGTCCACTCCTCGATTTGATATGAAATTTAGCTTTGGGCCTATTAGCATTGATAGACCTGTAGCGAATGATATTTCTGCGAATACAATACGACGGCGAATTTTTGAAAAACTTACTAGCGCAAACAAAAAACATTTAGTGATTATTGATGATATCGATAGACTATTACCGGAAGAACAGATCCAATGGCTTAGGGTAATAGAGCTATTAGGAAAGTTTAATAACCAATTGATTGTTATTATCCCGATAAATATAGACCAAATAAAACAAGGCCTTAATGAGCTAGGAATACCCGGTAGCTACCTACAGAAAATTTTGCCTGAACAAATTCCCGTCGGAGTAGATATAGATTTTATCAAATCACAATTCAATATTACTTCTCGAACGTCTGATTCAATTAAGCGTAAATACTCAAAATATATGCTCTCGTTAGTTATAAGAATGGCTATGAGTAAAATGAGTTCAAACGCAATAAAATCACACCGTGAATGGGAAAATGATTTTGGAGTAGGCAATTTTTCTTCAGTAGCTCTCAGGATTTACAGAGCAATAAAATTCAATCCAACTAGAGATGAAAATAGAGGCATAGAAGCATTACGAGTAAATCCGACTGAAACAATATGGACCGATGACAATAAGAAAGAATTTAGTGCTACTATTTTCGCACAAGTAATTGCGAATGCTTTTAAGAACTTACCGCGTACGGGTGAACGTGACACTGAGATTAGTAGGAGCGATATAAATCTGCTTAGGTCAATTCTAACTCTAAACGCAATTTTCAAGGATTTCAAAATATCTGTAGCGGGTAGATCTTCTTCAGCTGAAGAGCGCGAATCGTTAGAGTGGCACGATATCTGGACAAAAATTATGTGGGAGGCACTTAAAGATGCCAAAACTGATCCGCATCTTTCTGAATATTTTCAATATGATTTGATCTCTGATGAAATCAGTATTTTGAAAAGTCTCAGAACACCTAAAGAAGAAAATGAAATACTCAAAGCGCTTATAATGGAATGGGGTGATCAAAACATTTATTAATTGTAAAGAGGACTAATTATGAAATCATTACCAACTTCAATTCAATTAAACCATAGAACATATCAAATCATCGACGCTAAAGTTTCTGACGGTAAAATAGTTGCCAAGTATAAGTCAGTAGCTCGGGGATATGAGCAGCCAGAATCAGTTTTAGATTTTGATGTTGAAGATTTGAGCGAATTCGAAGAACAGTTAGCCGCTATCGGTGCTACTTCACTAGAATAGCAGTTAGCATCAGGTCGTCACTTTTTTCCTGAAACACATCTACTATCCCCAGGCATATAAAACCCGGGCGGGTGACGCCGGCTTTGTGCCAGCGCCACCTCGCCCGGTGGGGTGATGCCCAGGTGGGCGTCACGGGGTCTTGCGCGCGTCGTCGTTCTCGTGTGCCTTGCGGCGCTTGAGCTCCAGCTCGCGGTTCTCTTCCTCGATGCCGTGCCACGTCCAGAAGAAGACGATTCCGGCGACCACGAGGCCGATGAACACGAGCCACACGATTGTCTCGGCTGTCGACGTGTCCTTGAAGTAGGACCCGAAGATGACGAAGACGAAGGCGATGGAGCCGAAGCCCCAAAGCCCGGCACGAGCAGCAGCCAATCTCATGGCTACCTCCTTTTCGGTAGATGTACCAACGGTTTCGACCCACCGTACAATACTATCGTAAAGGTCGTTTGTCAATGAGCGCGATGCACAGCCAGTGAATTGGGCGTAAAATAGGAGTATGACACGGGTAGAGCAAGCTATGCGAGGAGTCGAGCGGCAGCACTTCCTACCGGATACCATGAAAGTGTATGCGGCCCAGGACAGACCGCTTCATATCGGTTACGGCCAAACCAACAGCCAACCCTCGACGGTGCGCCGCATGCTTGAGTGGCTCGACGTGAAAAAGGGGCAGCGTGTACTCGACGTAGGGTCGGGATCGGGCTGGACGAGCGCGCTGCTGGCGTGGCTGGCAGGCGAAACCGGCAAAGTGTACGCCGTGGAGATCGTACCGGAGCTGGTGGCATTCGGCCGCGATAATTGCCAACAACAGGGTATACGAAACGTGACATTCACCCAGGCCGGTACAGGCTATGGCTTAGCGACACACGCGCCGTACGACCGAATATTGGTGAGCGCCGGTGCTGATGACCTACCCGAAGAACTGGTGCGTCAGCTGAAAGTGCCGGGTAAACTCGTGATTCCAATAGGCACCACCATTTGGGAGATTGCAAAAGATGCGCACGGTGAACTGCACCAGACTCCCCACGAAGGCTTCATGTTCGTGCCGCTCTTGCCACCGAAGCAATAATTACTGTTGAGGTGGATGTTCGTTCGACGTGGCGGGTTCGGTTTCGGCCGGCGTTGGAGGAATTGGTTCAATCGAGGCTGCTGGTGGAACGTTGGGTTGAGGCTTGGGCTCGGTTTGTTTCGTGAGAGCAGCCTTAATTTCGGCCAAGTCTTTTTGCATATGGAACACCGCCGTTTCGACCTTCCATTTTCGCACCAGATTGATGATGTAGAGTACCAGGAACGCAAGGCCCAACACGTTGAGCGCGACGAAGCCGACGATGATAGTAGTAACGAGTTCGGGTGGTATCAGCTCGGCCGGAGTTGGGAGCAGGCCATCGAGCGCAGACTGGTTAAGGTTATCCATAGCTTTAGTATACAGGTTGAACCGTAGTATGATGAAGGGCGATGAGTCGTTCACATGTACACGCCCAGCATTTCCTACGTAGCCCCCGGCTGGTGGCAGAATTAGTGGGACATTCGAACATCCGCAAGAACGACGTGGTATACGATTTGGGCGCCGGTAGCGGCGTAATTGCCAGCGTGCTCGCCAACCGCTGCAAAAAGGTAATAGCAGTGGAAGTGGAGCCGACTGCACTACGCAACCTGCGCAAGAACCTAGGCAATGTGCTGAACGTGAACATCGTAGTGCAAGACATCCTTACGCTTGAAATACCGGAAGACCGCTACAAGATTTTTTCAAACATCCCGTTCAGCGAGAGCGCCGCGATCGTACGAAAGTTCACCGAAGCCGATAACCCGCCGATCGCGATGTATCTGATTGCCCAAAAGCAATTCGCCCGCAAGTTGGTGCCAAGCGACCAGCACTTTACCGCTCAACTGGGCGCGCAGCTGGCGCCGCGCTTCACGGCTCGGATTCGCAAGCCTTTGCGCAAGACTGATTTCACACCACCACCGGGCGTTGACACGGTGCTATTGGAGCTCAAACTACGCGAAGAACTATTGCTACCAGCTGAAAGGCTGCCGCAGTACCGCGAGTTCGTGGCTCGTTGCTTCGCTGAGCAGAAATTCTTTGCCAGTACGAATCGTACGAAGGCCGGTATTTCGCCGGAAAAGATACCGTCGCAACTGACGGTAGACGAGTGGCTGCGACTATTCACGGCGTAAGCATATTGCATTTAAAGCATAAATATGCTATAATAATAAGATGAATGAACGTTTGACGCCCCCGAGCGAAGATCGCGAGATTACTGATGAGCAGAAGCGGCAGCTGATTGATACGATTCGTGAGCTTGCTCCTTTCAAAGGGCAACCAATCGACCGTTTCGGTTCCTATGAGACTCGCTTTCTTTATGGTGAGGATGATGGGTATGTGAGCGTATATATCCCAGGACTATCCGGAGTAGAACTTCCAGATGGCTTCGTAGATGATGCCGTACGAGTGATTAAACGGATACCTGAAGACTTAGGTAATGGCACAACTATGGTACGAATGTGTGCGTATATCATTCACGAGAGTGACTTGAGCGCCGAATATAGCGAAGACGTAAAAGGCTTTGATACTGAAACGGGTGTACGCGTGGGCCCGAAGCCAACCGAAGACATAGAGTCGTTTCTTGAAGCGTACCACTTGGAGCAGGAACTCCGGATTGATCCGACGTTCACGGACGAGCGAAAGCAAGAGCTAGAAACGTTACTCGCAAGCCTGAACCCTGACGATACATTCTAGCTCCACGTTATCAGTTATATATAAACATCCCACGCCAGGTGTAGCGTGGGATGTTTCGTGGAGGTAGTGGAGTAAGGTTTAAGCGTTAACTGTCTCGGGCTCGGTGGCTTCGTGGGCTGCCAGCTCCTTTAAGGCAGCATTCAGCGTGGGAACGTAGCTTTCGAAGGCGGCCTCGATGTCGGTTACCGTACCGTCTTCGCTCATGATTTCCGGCAGGAACTTCAGGTGAACCTGGTCTTCGGCGATGTCCATCTTTACCCATGACAGGATGTCGTGCAGGTGCTTGGCGGCACTGGCGCCACCGTCGATCCAGCCATAACTCACGATAGCGGCCGGCTTGGTAAGCCACTGGCTATACACGAAGTCGATGGCGTTTTTCAGGGCAGCTGGAATGCTACGGTTGTATTCGGCTGTCAGGAAGATGAAGCCGTCGGCTTCGGTGATCTTTTCGCTCCATGCCTTGCCGGCATCGGATTCGTCTGGTGCATACATAGGGCTGACAGGCGCATCGAAGAACGGGAGGTTCTCCTCTTTGAGGTCAAGCACTTCGACGTTCAGTTCTTCGTGCGCCTCGGCGTGCTGCATGACCCATGGGGTGATTTGTTCGGCGATGCGGTTCTGACGGGTGCTGCCCACGATAAGCTTGATATTTTTGGCCATAAAAAGTGTCCCTCCGTGTGGAAATACTATTAATTGTATAGTAAGTATCATTGTATATTACTATACTCAATATAGCAACAGGACTACGTGATTTGGCTAGGTGAGTCGCACGCTTAGCCCGAGCCCTTTGAATGTAGTGGCTACGAAGACCGGTTGGGTGGCAGTGCTGGCTGTCGCATCGTAGACGTACCCGAGCTCGTCAAATGACGCTAAGGAGGTATCCTCCTCGATACGGTTCGTGATAAGCCAGCGGGCAAAGGCGCCGCGGGCAATCTTGGCATGCACGGTCACGAAAACTGGTTGGCCTGTCTTCGGGCTGACGCTGAGGAACTTCGGCGTGATGATGCGCGCCCCTGGCAAGTAAGGCAGAACGGCCTTGGTGTATTCGACTGCCGATAGATTAATAATGGGCGCATTGGCAGGGAGTTGGCGGGCCAGCCAATCACCCCAGAAACGATAAAGATTACGATACGGTTCGTCTGGCAATTTATAGCCCATTTCCAGTCGGTAGGGGTGGATCGAATCGAGCGCACGCAAAATACCGTACAGACCGGACAGAATGAAAAGATGGTCGTTGGCATAGCGGCGATCGTCGTCGGTCAGCGTGTGCACCTGCAGGCCGCTGTAGATGTCGCCGAGGAACGCATCGATTGCTGGCTGCTGCTTTGCTGGATCGTCCGTCCAGGATTGAATAAGTTGCGCGGTCTGTTCGGTCTTGGCGGGCGACAGCTGCATGATGGTCTGAAGCTGCCCGGTAGATAACCGCTGAAGGTATTCGGCCAAATGAGTGGCTTCATGAAGTAGGGCCGGTGCCTGGTAGTGTGCCTCGTTCGCCGGCGTCGGCCGCATCGTCTTTGACGAGTGGAGCAGGATGGTAAGCATGGCTAGCGAGCCAAGGCGACCAGTTCGATATCGAACACCAGATCGCTGTTGGGCGGAATGTTGGCGGCAGCCCGCACTGAGCCATAGGCCATTTCGGAAGGGATGATCAGCCGTCGGATACCGCCGACTTTCATGCCGGGTACACCCTTTGTCCAACCTTGGATGACTTGGTCGAGCCCGAACGTGATAGGTTCGCCGAAGTCGTGGCTGCTTTGAAAGATGGTGCCGTCTTTGCAGAGCGCGCCAGTGTAGTGTGCCGTGATGCGGGCGCCTTCCGGCACGATGTCGCCGGTACCTTCTTGCACATCGATGACTTGTAGTTCCTCGACGTTATTTATCGGCTCAAAGTTTGCCAGTTTGGTGCCTTCCAGACGATCGGCCATATTATCTGCTCCTTTTGTTCCCGCACTAGTAGTGAAAGAATCGGCGGGTAAGATTCACTCTTGTCTATTATACGCGTTCAACAAACCGCTCACGAATGGCTATACTAAGAAGTAATGACGGAACACGAGCGTGAGCTGCTAGAAGGGATGGATGCCGTAACAGCGGCCAGGCGCTTGCTTGGTTGTGAATTGGTGCGGACGATCGAGAGCCGCGAGCTACGAGTGCGGATTGTGGAGACGGAAGCCTATGATCAGACTGATGCCGCCAGCCATAGTTACAATGGCCGCACCCAGCGCGCCGACGTGATGTTCGGACCGGCTGGGCATTTGTACGTGTACTTCACGTATGGCATGCACCATTGTTGCAATATCGTGGCGGGTGAAGAGGGCTTCGGCTCAGGAGTGTTGATTCGGGCGGCCGAGCCAATCGAGGGTCTTGATGTGATGGAGGTGCGCCGTGGTCGCAGCGGCCACGAGATGACGAACGGACCAGCCAAGCTGTGTCAAGCGCTTGGCATCGACCGACGACTGAACGGCCACGACCTGGCCAAGTCGCCGATGCGGTTGGAGATGAGACCTGCCTTGCCAGCGCAAGCCGTGACGGCCACCACCCGGATTGGTATAAGTAAGGCGGCTGACATGCCGTGGCGGTTCTACGTGACCGACAGTGGGTTTGTGAGCAAGCGCTAGGCTGATATACTACGAGGGCACATTACTAAATCGACGTATCCAGAGTGCAGCGAGAGAACTAGCTCGACGACCTGCCGGCAACCAGCCTCTTTCCTTTATGGTAATGCGGACACGGTGCCCCTTCTAGCCCAAGCGGACAGATAAGATTCTAACCTAGACTCCTTCGTCTTGTTCGCTGCGGTGCGGAACGATACGTGAAAGGAGTTATTTTTATGTCAAATTATAAAACAGCTGAAAGCGTTTCACCCGGTCACCCCGACAAGCTGTGTGACCAGATTTCGGACGCGCTGCTTGATGCTCACCTGACACAAGATCCGGAAGCTCGCGTCGCGATTGACGTGGCTGGCGGTCATGGTCAAGTGTTTGTGACCGGTGAGGTGACGAGCCGAGCGAGCGGCATTGATGTGACGGAGATCGTGCGCAGAATTGCCGGCGAGGTTGAGTTACGCGAGCGGCTGAGTGAACAAAGCCCGGAGATTGCCCAGGGCGTGGATACGGGAGGTGCGGGCGACCAGGGTATCATGGTGGGCTACGCGTGTGACGAGACGCCGGAGCTACTACCGCTGGAATACGTGCTGGCCAGACGACTGAATCAGCACCTTTACGAACGATGGCCGCATGATGGTAAGACCCAGGTGACATTGAAAGACGGCAAGGTGAGAAGCGTGGTGGCCAGTTTCCAGCACGCACCTCATGATGAACTGGCGGCCCGGGTAGTGAGCTGGCTGAAGCAAGAAGTCTTGGCGGTGCCGGCAGACGACGTACGTTTCCATATCAACCCGGCCGGCGACTGGCAGGTAGGTGGTTTCGAGGCCGATGCCGGGCTGACCGGCCGAAAGCTGGTGGTCGACAATTATGGCCCGCGCATTCCGATTGGCGGCGGTGCGTTCAGCGGCAAAGACCCGAGCAAGGTTGACCGATCAGCGGCCTACGCGGCCCGGCGAATCGCCATTGATTACCTGAAAACACGCAATGCGAGTGAGGTGTACGTGTATCTGGCGTATGCCATTGGTTACGACCAGCCGCTTGAAGCCAGCGTGCGAATCGACGGCGTGCCCGAGGATGTGACGGGGTATGACCTATCGCCACGTGGTATCGTGGCCTGGCTTGAACTGAAACGGCCAATATATGAAGCGTCGGCCCGCTATGGCCATTTCGGACATGATGGCTTCAGCTGGGAAAGCTAAGCCCAGTACGCGTATAATGAAAGCATCATGACCTACCGCTTCGCCGAGATAGTTGTCCTCTACAACCCGAACAGCACCGGTGACGGTAAGAAAAACGCCTACGCGTTCGCCTATGAAGTACAGCAGCGCATACCGAAGCAAGCTGTTATCGTGCGTCAAACCGAGTACGCTGGTCACGCGGTTGAACTGGCCGAGGAATATGCCAGCCAGAAAAAATCAATCCTGCTGGTGTCCTCGAGCGGTGACGGCGGCTATAACGAGGTTGTGAACGGTGTCATGGCGGCGAAGGGAACCGAGCGAGTAGCGACGGCAGTGTTGCCGTCGGGCAATGCCAATGACCACGCCAAGGCGGTGGGGTCGGGCGATTTAGTAGAGCGGATACGAGCAGGCAAGGTGGAGCGAATTGAACTATTGAAACTGACATCGAAAGTTGACGGCAAAAAATGGGTCCGCTACGCGCATTCATACATCGGCTTCGGCCTGACGCCAAAAGTCGGCCGAGAGCTGACGATGCGCAAATTGAATGTCATCAATGAAAAATGGCACGTGTTTTATCACCTACTGAAATTCAAGCATGTTGACCTCACACACGAAAAAACGGTGCGACGTTTCAGTAGCCTGGTGATAGCAACTGTTAATCGGATGTCGAAGGTAGTACGACTGGCAGAAGACGCGGACAAGAACGATGGCAAGATGGAGGTGTATCAAACCGAGTATCGAACTCCTTGGCAACTATTTGGCGTGTTGCTACGGGCCAGCCTGCAAGGGTTGACGCAAAACGAGCGACGACAACGCTACGACCTGGTGACGATTAATCGTACATTAGTACAACTAGACGGCGAGGTATTCACGCTCGACGCCAACGCCAAAATAACGGTGACGTGCGAAAAAAATGCACTGCGGACCGTCTTATAAGAATGTCGCACCAAACAGCACACCGACGTAGTAGGTGATGCCCATGGCGAGTAGTCCGCCCACGATGACGCGGCTCATGGCCCGGCGCCTTGATGCCCCGCCGAACGTCGCGCTTAAGTAACCGGTGACAAGCAGGGCCACGATGACGGCTGCAACTGTCACGGGTATACGAGCGGCTTCCGGCGCCAGTACGATTGCTAGGAACGGCACCAGGCCACCGGCAGTGAAGGCCAGAAAGGAGGCGACGGCTGCGTGCGTGGGGCTCGTGAAGTCAACCTCGTCATCGTCAAGGTGGACGGCGTTCACCCGTTCGGCATCGCGCTGGCTGCTCACCGACACGTACTCACCGACTGCCATCGACAGCGCGCCGGCAACCAGGGCAGCCATTCCAGCCGTAAAGATTGCCTGGGTGTTTGCGCTGGCACCGGCTACGCCCATGACGACACTGGAAGTCGAGACGATACCGTCATTGGCGCCAAGCACGGCGGCTCGGATCTTGTTAAGGGTGGCGTTTGAAATCGGCGGCTCGGGCTGTTTGGTCGGTTTTGCTTGCATATGTATATCATTGTAGCAAACACGCGCGGTTCTGGCTGGGCTGGAGTATACTAATAGCAATGTCAGATTTCCTCATCCGAATCATCGCCGATGGCGCCGTTCTACCGGTTGTACTGATCGGTGCCTGGGCACTCTTGTTCCGTGTGCCCGCCGAGGGCCGCTATCAGGCATATTGCCGCATTCTTCTCGCCGGACTCACGGCCTACTTGTTCGCAAAGCTAATCGGCAGCGTTTTCCAGCCGGCGCTGGAGCGACCGTTTGAGCTGCTAGGGGCAACGGCGGGGGCTTCGTTCTTGGATAATCCCGGTTTTCCGTCCGATCACGTATTGTTCTGCGCGGCGATCGTATTGGCGGTCTGGTTCGAGACACGGTCGAAAAAACTCACCTACCTGCTGGCTGGTCTGACGGCGCTGGTGGCTATCGGGCGCGTGTTGGCCCTGGTTCATTCGCCGGGAGACGTGCTAGGTGGGGTGGCGATAGCGGCAGTCGGAGCCTTGTGGTATCTGCAGCGAGAGCCCGTAGAAAAACCACGGCGCATCAGACAATGGTCGAAACCGCGAAATAGTGGTAAAATATCTTCACACTAACAGGAGATGAATCGTGGCCAAGATGGTAGAAGCGACAGATCCGCATGCGACGTGGGCAACGATGGGCCGTGCGAAACTAATCAAGATATTTTTAAGTGGCCTCGTGGTCGGCATACTGACCTACGCCTTGTACGTGGTGCTTGAGCGCTTCGTATTCGATCCGATTCTGTGCCGCGAAGGGGTGGCGTTGGCCCGTTGCGAAACCAAGGATGACTTTGCTGCCGGCCTGGCGCTTCTGCTCGGCTCGATGGGCGGGCTTGTGCTGTTGGTGCGACAGCTGGTGTATCGGCCGATCATGGCCTTGCTGGGCGTGGTAGTAAGCCTGTGGGGCGTGTTCGCTCTGGTCGCTGCCTTACCTTGGTTCGTTGCTCTCATCATCATCGCTCTATTATTCGGCGTTGCTTACACGCTATTCTCTTGGCTGGTACAGCCTACCAGCCTCTATGTCAGTCTGGCCGTGGTGGTCGTAGTCGCTGCGCTTGCCCGATTGGTCATGACCGTCTGATGTATAATCATTAGCATGACGCAGGAAACGATGACGATTTTGTTACTGGCCGCCGTGGTGGTCGGGTTCGGTCTCGTCATCTACATTCTGAACCAGCGCCTGAAGGAGCTGAAGAATGCCTCGGCGGTCGAGCTGATGAAAAGCGACGTGACTGAACTTTCACGCAGTATCAACCAACTGCAGCAGAGCATGGGCGACAAGCTGGAACGCAGTAGCGCCGGTATGCAGCAGTCGGTCCAGAAGCAGCTGTCGGAAAGTGCCAAGCTGGTCTCCGACGTCAGCCAGCGCCTGACAAAGCTCGATGAAACGAACCGCCGCGTGGTTGATGTGGCCGACGAGCTCAAGACGTTGCAGAACGTCTTATCGAATCCGAAACAGCGGGGGGTATTCGGCGAATACTACCTGCAAAGCGTGCTCGAAAACGTCATGTCACCTGGGCAATACCAAATGCAATACAGGTTCGCCGATGGTGAAATCGTCGATGCCGTCATCTTTTTGGAGAAGGGCCGGATCTTGCCGATTGACAGCAAGTTCTCGTTAGAAAACTATAACCGGATGATCGAAGCCTCGAAGGTTGATAAAGCGGCACTGATGCTGAAGGTGAAGGCGGACCTAAAGAACCGCATCGACGAAACGAGCAAGTACATCCGGGCGAGCGAGGGGACGATGGATTTCGCGTTCATGTTCATCCCAAGCGAATCGTTGTACTATGACCTGCTAATCAATAATGTCGGCAACAGTGGCAGTTCACGTGATTTGATAGAGTACGCCTTCCGCGATAAACGGGTCATCATCGTCAGTCCTACCAGCTTTATGGCTTATCTACAGACGGTCATGCAGGGCCTGCGTAGTCTGCAGATTGAAGAGCAGGCCAAGGACATCCAGGTACGTGTCGGCAAGCTTGGTGTGCATATCGGTAAGTTCGAGCTGTATATGCAGAAGCTTGGGTCAAGCCTGGGTACGACAGTGAACCACTATAACAATGCCCATAAAGAACTGGGTAAGGTAGATAAAGACGTAATCAAAATCGCCGAACGAGACCCGAGCGTCGAGCCGTTATTACTCGATAAGCCATCCGAGGAATAACGCGACACGTTTGGCGTATGAATAGAAAATCACCCCGCAGCCGCGGGGTGATTTTTCCGTAACGTACGGCAGGTGTCTTAGACGACCCGCTTGCTCTCTGCATCGACCAGGTCGTTCAGGGCGAAGCCCAGGACGGCACCGACGATTGGTGTCAGTACGTAGACCATGATCGGCCACAGCTCAAACTTCAGCGCCTGCAGCGAGGCTGCCAGGGCTGTGTTGAAGACGGCGGTGTTGAGACCGACGTACTGTGCGGCAGTCGCGGCAGCTATCAGTGCCAGGAACAAACCGCCACCGTAGGCGAACGCGTGCTCCAACGAACCGGCGCCTTTGCGCAGACCGACTGCGACAGCGAAGGCCAGGACGACTGAGCCAAGCAGTTCGGCTGCCAGGACGACCCATTCTTTACCTTCGGCGATAGCGGCTGCCTTGAACAGCTCAGGCGCAGCCTGGCCAAACGCGGCAGCTTCCGCGCTGACGGCAGGGGCGGCCTGTACGAAGGCGTTCATGGCTACCAGAGCCATCAGACCACCAAGGACCTGGGCGACGACGTAGCAGACGGCACGTACCAGGTTGACTCGCTTGGTAGCGAGGGCACCGACGGTCAGGGCTGGGTTCAGATGAGCGCCAGACATCGCGCCAACGGCGACGACGACAGCGACCGCACCGAACAGTACGTACAGCGGCTGGTTCTGAGTCGCCAGGACGACGGCGACGAGCAGGAAGGTACCGATGAATTCGGCAACCGAAGCACCCAGCAGCGGTGAGCGGCTGAAGCTAAACTTCCTGCTGGCGGCGACGGCCGGGGCAGACTTGACGGTTGTTACTTTTGTAGTTGTTTTCTTGGCGACCGGAGCCGGTTTTTTGACCGACTTCTTACTGGTCGAAGCGGGTTTCTTGGTTGCCATTGATATTTCCCTCCTTACTAGAAATATGGCTTCAGTATAGCATAGGCGTCGTGACATATGTGAAGTGGTATACTAAAGGGTAATGGCACTCTTTATGAACCAACAGAATGACCGCACCGAACTGCAGAAACGCATCGCTGCTGAGTTGGCTGAAAAGGCTCGCAAAAAGGCCGACACACCAGACGGTGATCGCCCTGATGGCGTTGACGACTCGGCCTACTTAGAAAAGACCAAGCAGACCACCTCGCTGGCCTGGGTGTGGCTGTTGATCGTATTGGTCGGTGTCGGTGTGCTGGTCTGGCTTGTCGCCATCAGTGGCTAACGCTATACTTTACTCTAATGACACAACACGATTCGATTCAGGCTACGCGCGAGGAACTGCTCGCACGCTTCGAAACGCTTGGGCGTAAGGCTGATATCCTAAAGGCGCCGGAACTTAAGCGCTTATTTGCCATCATCCCGTCGCTTGAGCCGTCCGAACGTGCCAGTTTCGGCCAGGCGATCAATGAACTATCACGTGAACTCAAACAGCTGGTAGCTGGTTCTGGTACGGTGGCTGATGAGCTCCCTGCTATCGATGTGACTGCTCCGTTTGACGCCAACTACACGCTGCCTGGTCTGTTGCCGCGCGAACAGGGCTCGAAACACCCACTGATGCAGGAGATTGAACGCTTGAGTGATATCTTCGGCCGGATGGGCTTTGTGATTGAGCAATCCCGTGAGATAGACGATCAGTATCACATGTTCGAAACACTCAACTTTCCGAAGGGTCACCCGGCTCGAGACGATTACGACACGTTCATGACCGTCGAAACCGATGCCGACGGTGAGCCCTTGATCGCCCCGGCTCACACCAGCACCATGCAGCACCGGGTTCTGAAAAAATACAGGACGAACCTGGAAAAAGACGAGGCAATCGCGGCCGTGGTGCCTGACCGTGTCTTCAGGAACGAAGACCTTGATGCTCGTCATGAACATACGTTCTACCAGCTGGAAGGGGTGTATGTAGCCAAAGGCGTCCATGCCGGGATGCTAGTCGCCACTTTGCAGAAATTCCTAGAAGAATACTACGGCAAATCGTTGAACGTGCGTGTCAACCCGTTCTATTTCCCGTTTACCGAACCAAGCTTCGAGTTTGCGCTCAGCTGCCCGTTTTGTGACCAAAAGGGATGCAGTGTCTGTAGCCATGAAGGCTGGATCGAACTGCTCGGCTGCGGCATGATACATCCGAACGTGCTACGAGCGGCTGGGATCGACCCGACCGTCTATACCGGCTTTGCGTGGGGATGTGGTGTCGACCGGTTGGTGATGATGAAATACGCAATTGAAGACGTGCGCCACTTCCATTCAGCAAAATTAGATTTCTTGAGGCAGTTTTAAATGAAAGTCAGTCTGAATACGGTCAAACAATACACCGACGTCGACGCGTCAGTCGACGAGTTAGTGGCAAAAATTAATGCGCAGCTTGGCGGCGTGGAGGGCGTCGTTAATCTGGCTGCACGCTACGAAGCCGCACGTATCGTGCGTGTCGTGGGGTGTGAAAAGCACCCGAACGCGGACAAGTTGAATATATGCAAAGTAGATGATGACGGTTCAGTGGCCGATGTGCCGCGTGACGCCGCGGGGTTGGTACAGGTAGTGTGCGGTGCACCGAACGTGCACGCCGACATGTGGGCGGTATGGTTGCCGCCTGGGAGCATCGTACCAATGACGGCCAGTGACGACGAACCGTTCACGCTGGGCGCACGAGAACTTCGCGGCGTCGTAAGTCAGGGCATGCTGGCGAGCGCGAAAGAACTCGGGCTGGGTGATAGCCACGACGGAATAGTGGAGCTGAGCGCGAACGATCTGGCGTCGACATTTGAAGGTGAGCTACGAGCAGGACAGCACTTTGGCGAAGTCTTCGGGCTGAACGATATGATTATTGAAATAGAGAACAAGATGTTCACGCATCGACCCGACTGCTTCGGTCAGTTAGGCGTCGCACGGGAAATTGCCGGCATCTATCATAAGGAGTTCACCGATCCTGACTGGTATTGGAAACTACCGCAACTGACGGTCGGTGATGGTCTTGGGCTTGAAGTCTTCAATGAGGCTTCGGAAAAAGTACCACGTTTCATGGCGATTGCCATGAAAGAGGTCGAGGTGAAACCAAGTCCGGTCTGGCTACAGGCAGCGTTGGTGCGTAAGGGCGCCAAACCAATTAACAACGTGGTCGATGTCACGAATTACGTCATGTTGCTGACCGGGCAGCCGACGCACGCCTATGACTACGACAAGCTACGAGGCGGTGCACTCGGTGCCAGGATGGCAAAAGAAGGTGAAAAAGTTAAGCTGCTGAACGGTAAGGCCTACCAGCTCGAGGAAGACGATATCGTCATCGTGGACGGCGAGGGGCCAGTTGGTCTGGCTGGCATCATGGGCGGCGGTGAGAGCGAAGTTTCAGACGACACGAAGAACATCGTGCTTGAAGTAGCAAGTTTTAACATGTATGCGGTACGTAAAAGCAGCATGCGTCATGGTATTTTTACCGACGCTTTAACACGCTTTAATAAGGGCCAATCACCATTACAGAATGACCGGGCCTTACACCTCTTGATGCGATTGGTGAATGAGGCTGCAGGCGGCTCACCAGCAAGTGAGGTGTTCGACCTTCATCAACTGGGTGACACTTACGATCGTCAGTCGATCCACGATGTACTACGTGTCGGCGTGGATTTCATTAATGAACGGCTCGGACTGCAGCTTACCGGTACGGAAATTGCACAACTGCTACGCAACGTGCATTTCGCGTGCCATGAACCAGACGAAAACGGCACGCTGCATATTACGGCGCCCTTCTGGCGAACAGACATCGAAGTACCTGAGGACATCGTGGAAGAAGTCGGACGTCTGTACGGGTTCGATAAGTTACCCCGCGAGTTGCCTCGGCGCAGCATCACGCCGCCGCCGCTTGATGAAGAGCTGCAGATAAAGCGCCGCATTCGCGCCAGCTTGGCGGGTTCCGGTGCCAACGAAGTGTTGACCTACAGTTTTGTCCATGAAAAATTGCTCGGACGTGCCGGACTCGACCCTGCCAACGCGTATAGACTGTCGAACGCACTCAGCCCCGACTTGCAATATTACCGCTACTCACCGCTTGTGAGCCTGCTCGACAAAGTACATATGAATATCAAAGCGGGTCACGACGAGTTTGCCCTGTTCGAAATTGGCAAAGGTCATGACAAAACGTTGACCGATGAGGATGGCTTGCCCGCCGAACCAACGTCGGTCGAGCTGGTGTATGCCGCCCGCCAATCTAAAGACGGGGCAGCTTTCTACCGTGCCCGCCGGCTTATCGAGCAGCTCGCATCCGATCTAGGCATTGCACTCATCTTCGCCCCTATCAATGAGGCGCCGGCGCCGTATGCGGCCGGTCGCACTGCCGTTATCATGGACATCAACGGTAACGAGCTTGGCATGGTGGGTGAAGTGGACTCGACCGTGCGGCGCAACTTCAAGCTGCCCGCCTACAGTGCCAGTGCCTCGCTTGATCTGGCGCGTGTAGCAACCGCCGTCCGTCCAGGGGAAGCTCATTACCGGCCCCTGTCGCGCTTCCCGAGCGTGAGTCAGGATATCTCGCTGAAAGTAGACGCCGCGACGCCGTACGGTGATGTCATCGACCTTGCCAGCAAAGTCGCGGCAGAGCAGAGTGATTATGATATTACGGTTGCTCCACGATCGATTTATCAGCCGGAGGATGCCGCTACCAAGACCGTGACGCTACGATTGACTGTGAGTAGTCACGAACGGACGTTGACCGATGCCGAAGTGCAGCAGGTAATCGCACTGTTATCGGCGCGGGCGACTGACGAACTCAAGGCTGAAACTGTCTGATGGGCATGTTCCATGCGGCGCATGATTTGATATACTAAAGCAAGTAAGAAATTGAAGAGACAGGGGACAATAATGGCAACATCTACCGCCCAGCGTACGGGCATCTGGATCATTGCGATCGCTATGACCTTCGGTACGATTGCCGGGTTCATCGCGATGATTCTGGCACCACAGAACGAGGCCGCCGATAACGCACGGCTCGAAAGTGCCTACCAGCAGTACCAGCAGGCATATACCGAAGCCGAGGAGAAGAAGCAAGCTCAACAAGCTGAACTCGAAAAGGAAGCCGCGGCGCTCTCGAAGCGGTACTATGCCAGCTTCAAAGCCTACGAATCCAGGGTGGGCAAGTTTGATCGCGATACGGCTCAGAAAGAGTTAGTGAAGCAAGATCTGAAGCAGGGTAGTGGTGAGGCGATTGAAGCTGACACCACGTATGCCGCGTACTATATCGGCTGGCTACCGGACGGCACCGTGTTCGACGGTTCAATTGACGGTAAAAAACTGAAGACACCTTTCATTGCCAGGCCGAACGGGACTATCCCAGGTTGGAGCGAGGGTGCCAAAGGTATGAAAATCGGCGGCGTCCGCCTGCTGACCATCCCATCGGAGCAAGGCTACGGTGACCAGCGTAGTGGCGATATCCCAGCCAACTCACCTTTGCGTTTCGTGTTGATGCCGATCCGTATACTGGAAACGGTTCCAGAGCCGGAAGTTCCTCAGGAGTTGATGCAATAATGGCTGATTCAAACGTCCGCGACGTGGTCATGATCGGTGCCGGTCCGAGCGCACTGGCAGCCGCCGTTTATACGACCCGCGAAAATATTGATACCGTCCTGTACGAAAAAGCTGTCGTCGGCGGCATGGCCGCCATTACTGACAAAGTCGATAACTACCCCGGTTTTCCTGATGGAATTGAAGGCATGCGACTGGCGGGCCAGCTGGAAGCCCAAGCGACACGCTTCGGCGCGGAAATCGATTTCGGTGAAATCTCTGAGATCCGTGATAACGGCGCGACCAAGACGCTCATCGTCGATGGTAAGCCGGTCGAGGCCAGGGCTGTACTGATCGCGACGGGCAGCGATTACAATAAGATAGGCGTTCCCGGCGAAGCTGAATACTACGGCCGCGGGGTCCATTACTGTGCTACCTGTGACGGTGCGTTCTACCGCGACAAGAAGCTGGTGGTAATCGGTGGTGGTAACTCCGCTGTGCAGGAGACTATTTTCCTGACACGTTTTACAAGTCATATCGACCTGTTGGTCCGCAGTAGCATCAAGGCCAGCGAGGTGCTGCAAGAAGAACTGAAGAAATACGTCGACGAGGGCAAAGTAACGGTGCATTTGAACACGAGCACGACGGAAATCGCCGCTGATGCC
>Ga0100392_1000826_pt1 | contig 28270 bp, 22 predicted proteins | sample CryGeymeta201516_FD_81548 | JGI IMG/M metagenome (GOLD analysis project Ga0100392, IMG submission 81548) | Groundwater microbial communities from Crystal Geyser aquifers in Utah, USA - Crystal Geyser metaG 2015-16 | ecosystem: Environmental > Aquatic > Deep subsurface > Groundwater | place: USA... | reverse complement strand
GGTGCGAGTATAGGACGTTGCACAGGGGGAAATAGTGGTGTTGTTGGTTTGCTAATGATCATCGTCACCGTGATGGCAGCCTGCTATGCTTGGAGAACTAGGGACGTGGACAGTGCCTATTCCGAGTCATGGTGGATTCTCATGCTGGTACTTCTGCAAGTTGAAGTATACATAGTTGCTGTGCCTGTGATTGTTCTCCTCGAAGACGTATCAACCGATGGTTTCTACTTTGGAAATGTAATCGTGATCTGGATCTTCCCGATCAGTACGTTAGTATTTATAATGATCCCAAAGGTCTCGGCGCACTACAAGGCTGAACACAACATTAGCGACCGCGTGCGTGGAGCTGGTGGGCGAGGTAATACGAACATATCAGGCGTAACAGCAGCAACAAGGAACAGCAACAGTATGCCAGGAAATTCAATTACGCCGAGATCTTCTAGCGCGACGGAACGGTTGCAAAGAGAGGAAGACACTGGTGGAACGCAAGTTCTCGAGTTGACAGGTCCTGCCTTGCAGGAAGTGCTTACTTGTGAAGGGGCTACACCTACCCAAGGAACAATACGTGAGCATCACCCAGGTCCATCAGCAATGTAAGAAACTCGTCGCTACAAGAAGTAGATCAGTCGAATGTGTCTAGCTACTACTGAGTAGCTTGCTACTACTGACTACTACAGTAGTTATTAGCTACTATTCAAATACTACCAGGTACGTACTCCGTACCCAATTGCAGTCCGGAGTTGCGAAGTGCCTAAATCAGTGGACATTTTCAGGTTATTGACTTGTTCAGTGGGCTGACGCTGTTTCAATCGAGAAGCCAACAAAAATTCAATGGTTGTCGAGAAAATAATAAATCCAAAGCAACCAACAGCAGCACAACCAACGATTGATAACAAACTCCCCAAAGATTATCATCTGTCTTATCAATCTCTTATCATCGTTGATATTCGCTTCCGCCGAAATGATTTCAGAGCAATGGATTGTGCTACTCTGTCTACTATTGACGGGCTCAGGCTTGGCAAGTAGCAGCAGCAGTAGTGGCAGTAGTGGCAGCAGCTGTAACCAACCTGACGTTACCTCCTTTGCTTTCAACAGCAGTAGTGAAAGTAGCACTGATATTTCAGATTATGAAGATTCCTCGCTGGTTTCCAGTTCTCTGTTGTACGATGGTGGATGTATCGTGTCGGCTGAAGCCATCATGTGTGCCGGTGGAGATAACATCATACAACACAATGATAATGCGCAACAGCAACAGCAACAACAACAGTCTACAGTGGACTTTATGGACTATACATTTGGTTTCGACGAGAGTTTTGAAAGCGACGATGATGAGGACGACGATGACGAAGACGATGGTCACTCCTCTATGCTCTCCACTACATCGCTACATCGTCGGATCAAGGTTGGGGCTTCTGGATTTTCTCGGAGCAGCAACAATAACAACGACTTTACTGCCTCGGAGGGGAATGATGATGGGACACAATACTCAACAAGGACGGCATTTTTGAAGAGGAACCAAAAAGTTTCTAAGAGTTTCATGGTCATTTAAGAGCAGACCACCCATTCATTCAGTAATGCATTTGGCAAAGCTGATGTGAGAGATGTGGGGCAAAAAAATCGCCAAGAGACTACGATCTCAGACTATAAAACGCCGAACGATTCGGCACCTGTTCGCTGCAAGAACCAGCCGATGACTCAAGACAAGCGCTGTCTTAGAACAAGTGCATTTCATACCTGCAGTGCACAATCTGTGCACGAACAGGACACATGTAGGAGTCGCTAGAAGCAATGCCAAGAAACAAATTCCACCCTATTCTTTGAGGTGTCACCAACTCTGGAGACCGCATTTTTCTGCCACTACTATTTTTTGTATACTTATTCAAATATTACATTTACATTTCTACTAGTCTAGTAGTTGTTTGCTTTAGAGGACGACTTGCGACAACACCAATCACCGTGCAAACACTACTGAGGCTAGTTAAAAATTAATTACAACGCACCTCCTTTTCTTGCCGCCAACAAGTCACGCTTGCTAGGTGGAACCACACTAGGAGGAAGTTCGGTAGGAATCGGGCGTCCCTTCTGAATAACAGCATCGCATAGGAACATGGCAACGACGTACTCATCGTGATCAAACAAACCGTCGCGATCAATGTCACTAAGATTCCAAATGAGGCGTAGCTGCTCTTTTTCGAGTCCCGTCTTCATCAGCACGTCCCGAGCAGTCGCTGTGGGCAGGAAGCCCCCTTCTGGTCCCAATGCTTCAAAACTCGACAGCAACCGATCGGCGGAATCTTGCAATGCCCAGTAATGATCCGAGTCTTCTTCTGAGTATCCAAATGGGTTGCTTTCCTGTTGTTCCGACTTTCTACCAAATTTAGCATTCATGGTTGGCACGGGAACGTGACCAGCGGTTACACCGCCCGTTCCCATCTTCGCACGTATGGTCTCCGGAGAGTCCTTTTCACTCGGCAATTGTTCCATAAGCTTGGGAATGTCCACATTCAAAACCTTGTCCAATTCTTCCATCTGTTTGGTCGACAACGCCGAAAACTCTGTAAACTTGATCTCCTTCAACTTCTCCGAAAATGAATTGATTTCTGGAAAGTCTCCGGGTGCAAGATTGTACTTTTTCAAGATTGTGCGGAACACGTTGGGCAAATCATTGATAAGTTTCTGCTGCTTCTTCTCCTTACCCATGAGCGACGGCATTTGTGACTTCAGATAGCCAATACTTTATATTACGAATATAGGGTTGAAAAAGTGTTAGTAATTTCATCAAACCAAAAATTCATTGAAAACAACTTCACATCAAAACGTACATGTGAGCCAAGGCTTTGACCTTTCGGATACGCTTGACAAGTTCGTTGATTTTGCGGACAGCAGACTGACGAGGCAGGATAGCTAAATCCTTCATGAGATCCCTTTCCTCGTTTTCAAAGAGTTCGGCATTATCAAGCGTCTGAAGCGGTTCTTGCCAAAAGGATCCAACGTAAACACGCGCTACTTCAGGCGATGTCATTGTTTTTCCAAGAGACCACAAAAGGGCCCCGTACACTGTCATACATAATTGTTGAATTCACACATGGATTTAAAAATCATGAGTTTCTGTTGCATTTTTTGTTGTTTCACCACAATTTTGTTTCCTTTCCTTCACAGTTGCATGCACACAACTACTATTGTACGTACCTCTCATGAGCTGCTGTCTGTCAATTTGATCTGCCTTGTTCAAAATGCACCGAATCTTATCTTCATGTCCCTTCAAGACATCTATAGCACCTTTCAATTCGTCCGAGATATCAAGCTTGTGAGCATCGAACAAAAGAATGATCAAATCAGCTCGCTCTGCAAACCATGCTACGACCTTTATAAAATCGTATCCTCGGTTCGTGCGTTGCTTTTCTCCGGACAAAATACCCTTTAATTTTTATTGCAGGAAAATGAAATGGTAGAATATGTCAGATTCTGCTGCCATGGAAAGCAATCATACACGTTTCTCAACCACTGGTATGCTATACTTTTGAAAAACTGTTCTTTTTGTGTGTGTGTTTGTGTGTGTGCACTTACAGGAGTATCGATGAGAGTCACACTTCGTAGGACACTGCTGGAAAGTTGACTTCCTTCAAAACGACTCAAAAAGCTAACACCAAAGCGTTCGAGGCCACGAAAGGGTAAGTCTGGATGTACGGACAATGCATTTCCTGGAATGGTTCGTTCCTCGGGACCGTTAATCAAGACTAATATTTCAAAGCAAATAATAATAACGATGATAATAATAACAATGGCAACTGACTGTGAGCTGTTTTATGGAAACAACAACACATAATGCGCCGTGTCAATATTATTATATAATATCACGACGACAAACGTACCAGTGAACCGATCCGTGGTAGGTTCTGGACCAACTCGTTGACCAGGAAAATCGCGACCCAACAAATAACGAATAAAGGATGTCTTTCCCACCGAGTACTGTCCCACCAGCAGTACCTGCGGTTTGGCTGCAAGCAAAAAGGGAAAGCAAAAATAAAATGATTTGCAGGACGTGAGATTTTTTGGATCCAATAATATTATTTTTTATCAAAAGATACGGAAGTGAAAACGTTGGGTATCTAATCTCCGTCTCCTTTCTCTACGGAGTCTCCAATTTTCATACTGATGATGAACATGTTTTATCATGCCCAAAAACCAACGAACGAACGAACCATACCTTCAAATTCGATATCCGTCAAAAATGGACTTTCGTAGAAATAATCATACTGGTATCGTTGCTCGACAGGCAAGACCGACTTTCGATAGATTTTCTTCAAAGCTGCCGCAATGTTGGCCGTCCGACTGGCAAGATCATCTGCCGCTTGTTCCATTTTTTTTTGCTAGTTTTATTCAGTACCTTGGTTATTGCTAGCTGTGGCTGTTGTTGTTGTTGTTGATGATGATGTGAATGATGATGTTGCTGTTTGCTGTTGATGTCGGGTCGAATGAAGCAACAAAAAAGATTTTGTCTTGCCAAACCTTGCTGTTCAGGCTGAAGGCCTTTCTGTTATTAGTAGCAGTGCTTGTGGCGGGATAAGAAAACAAAATCGAAATGCATCCGTTGAGAGCGAGTATTGATTCTACTGATTCACAGACTCCTTTCTAGTCGCACACATCTTCCAAACCGATCCGGAAAAGCTGAGGACTAGAGCTACTACTAGAGAGTAGTGTCGTACAGAGCTCGCCCCTACCCATCCAACAACCAGTTACCGTACCAGGTAGTATTTAAGTTTCATCGAAAACCAAGTGATACTCCCATAACCTTTTATTTATAAAACTACGTAATCATTAGTTAGCATAGATCCAACGCGATCGCTCTTGTCTCCTTCAGTCGCCTCTGCAACTGCATCTGTTTCGTCGTTCGTGTGGCCAGGCGTTGGCGCGAGATTCACGACAAGAAATCCGACCAAGCAGGCCAGCGCACCGACCGAGGAGTACCAAGAGAGAACATCGTCTTTTCCCATGCTGATATCCGCCAAAAATGCCATGGGAATGGAGAGTCCTAGTCCCACTGTGGATATGGTTGGTCCTGTCAAAATGATGGATCGAAATAACAGATAGTCTGTGATGCAAAAGTCAAAGAGACCCTTGACGACGAGTAGCATCCAAGTCATAAATGACATATTCAGTCGTTCCACTACCAGCAACCAAAAGGCGACGGGAGACAAGAGGACCATAGATATGACACCAATGTAGCCTAATAGCAGAGTTGTCGAGTAGAGATCTTCATTTGCAGGGCAATACAAGCGCACTTGTATGGCGTAGGTCGCGTATGCCACAGCTGCCATTATGGCCAAGGTATCTCCCCATATGACAGCAATTCCAGTCTCGGCGTCCTGTAGTTCGCCGTCTTCATCCGTAGTGTCATGGAAAGCTGTAAGAGCTGTACCTGCAACACCTGCCATGATTCCCACAAATTTGCAAGCCGAGAAGAGCTCAAAACTCAAAAAAACTTCCATGACGTAAACAAAGATGGATTGTACACTCACAAGAACTGTAGCAGAAGCAATGGACGTGCGCAAAAGTGCCGCATTAAAGGCCCAATCGGCCAAAAACATGGCAGGAGAAATTAAAAGAGCTGCCATTATATGTTTTCGATGATTCCAGTGGTTGGTGTGGTCGTCCATTAGCCTTTGAGTGCGTTTTTTGGCAATTTTCACAATGTCATCGTACCCTTTGGTTTGACTCAGATCATCTGCTAAACTGTCAAAGGAAGGAGTACGGCAACATGCAGTGGTAGCGGCCTGGAAGGCAGCTTCTGTGTACGGTTCACACTGGCTTTCATCTCTCTGTATTCTTGCCTTTCGTTGTTTGTTTCGTTCCATCCACATGTAGATTGGCAACAGAGGCGCCATCATGGAAACTCCCACATATGTCATCATAAAGGGAGATCCGAGCTCATAATCCTCAAATAAAACCTGGGTCAAGACAGCATTAAAGACCAGAATCAGGCACTGCAAAAAGATAAGAAAGAGCCCCAAGAAGAACTTCCAACTCTTGCGTGAGGCTGCATCGTGGGGATAAGAGTCAAAGAGAGACGCGAAGAGGATGTTCCAAGGTTCTGCCGTCTCAAAAATCATTCTTTTCTTTCCTGCTCTATAAGTTTTTGTACTTGGCTTGTGGTTATTATCCTAAACCACTCTTTCGTCTTGGGTGTTATAGTAGTAAGTCTACTCAGTAGTAGTACTAGTAGACTCTACTAGCTAGTAGTCTAGTAGTCTAGTAGTTGTCAAGTTTATTACCTGGTAGTAGTATCAACAAAAGATGAAGTGCCGGGAAAAAGCCAACGCTGGCCTCAAATCGGCATGCAACGTTTAAAAAAAGCGTTAAAAAAGCATTTATGTGTCCTCCGTGAAAGAAGCATTCCCGAATAGTACGGTAGTACTCTTCTGGTAGAGTAGCCATTAAGAATCACCAAATAATGAAGTGGAGCATGAATTAAAGCCAACGCAAACGCCTCACATTTTTGGATTTCTCGGAAGCAAAAATGTTTAGCTGGACAGGCGACGACGTTTACCCAAGTTCCAACAAAGTCAGATTCTCATTAATTATTGCTTGCATCTACTGGTACTACCTGGAGTGGTACGAAAGCAGAATGAGCCAACAACGGAAACATCGGTCCGTTTGATGCCGTGCTCACATTATGTATTTTTATGATCGCTCAAGATAAATACCAGGTATATAACTTAAATCATTGAGACTCAACTCTTATCCCGGTTCCGTGAAGTGCACACCAAGGAGCATTCTCACATTCTCTTATTCTCACTATTATCGCACTTTGACTATTGTGTTTGTAGCACAATAATTCATAATAATATTATATTGAGTATTGAAAATTAAAACAATGGCGCATCTCGATGCAACACTGGTTGACGCCTTTGGCCTTGCCCTGCAAGCTGCAGCTGCTCTGATTGTTTCTCATGGTCTGTGTTGCTCCATTATCATGCACTATGATTTATCGGGCAAATGGGCCAAGTATGCCCTCCACAAAACTCGAGCAGTGACCATTCAGGACTACCTCGATGGATATAAAAGTTTTGCCGCCGATTTAGTTCTTTTGTTTCTTCCGTGTCTGACCTTTTGCTTCTGGTACCGGTTAAACGAGATTGAAAGTACGTTCTGAATAGTTGCAACTAGAAAGTTTGGTCTTTTCCCTCCTACGTCGCATCTGCAATCTGCAGCCTCCAGTTGAGCATCATCTAAACGAATTTTTTTTCCCCTCTGCACCGCAGCATCACAAGACTCCATCGTCATTGCCTTGACCAAACTAGCGACTGGATACATCCTAGGAAAGATATGGGCCTTTGCTGTGCATTATGCCTTGCATTATCCACCTTTCTACAAGAAATGGCATCGACAGCATCATTGTGATCCCAAAATGTTAGTAGCGAGCAGAGCCTGGCAAGATTCGTACACCGAATACGCGATTATGGAACTTCCATCCTTTGCCTTGACGGTGATCGCATTTCCAACACGATTTTACATTCACCTCCTTCATTTTGCATGGCATGGTTGGGACGGTGCTTGTGGACATTCCGGGTTTTGTGCTCCAGGTGTTGTGGGCGCCATATTTGATGGAACGTATCATTACCATCACCATGCACGTCTCACCGTCAACTACGCCGAAGTTGAGATTCTCGACAAGCTGTTTGGAACGCATCACTCTCAGAAAACGAAGAAGACGGTGCAATAGTAGTATGATTCCCATTTAGAATCACAATATACAGAATAAGTCAACGTTGTCTTCGTCTGCAGACTTTCTAAGGAAACCTACGTAGCTACTCGTAGAAGAGTAGATTTGCTCACGACGAAGAGGATATGACTCGGGCGACAATGACAATGCCTCGTCGTCAGAACGTCTGGGGATGCAAATAGTAGAACAATAGAAAATAGACAACAAGAATAAAACTCTAAATTTGTTGAGATACAAGCAGCGGTTATGACCTAGAATTCCTAATAATCCATTTCCTTTTTAGTAGTAGGCTTTTAAATGTTTAGTAGACTACTAGGTAGTATGCAGAGATATGTTTACTCTTCGGTTTGAAAAGTCAGCGACCGTGAAACAGTTATGGTCGTTTCTGCAAACAAAGAAACAAACAAAAAAGGGGGAAAAACCAACTCACCACAGCGAGAGACTATAGCAGTCTTACACGATACTGGCATCTCGTACAGACCTGGAAGTATCACTCGCAGAAGAAGCTGTAGCCATTTCCAAATCCACGTTACAGAGAGGACAACGGGTATGATTGGTCGTCCACGATCCGACACAATCTTCGTGATAAATATGATCACATGGCAGCTTGACCAGTTTTTCTCCTTCTTCGTATTCACCCAAGCAAATGCTGCAGTGCGGTCCATCTTCATCTAGTCCAGTTCCCGTTGATTTGGTGGTAGTAGTTGTTGTTGTAGTAGTTGTTGTTGTCGTCGTAGTCGCTGCCGTTTTCAGGTCACTAACACTTCCGTATCCCGGATTCAATTGCTGCTGTTCCGATTCACTGACATCCATTCCTTCCTTCCAGGAAAAGGTTTCCCATTTCTTCTTGGCAGCTTCACTGACGCCTACAGTTCCGTGCTGTCCATCGGGATGTCCGTATCCTCCCTGTTGCATTTGTCTTTGACTTTCCATCATGGCCAAGGCCAACTGCGCTTGAAAGGATAAGAATCGGAGATCATCTCTTGGAATTTCCGTCGTGTTGGCATCGCTGTGTTCCAGATACACTCGGATGCGTTCGTCCAGGGCTTCTTCGTGTTCCCGATTGTGACGAATCAATCGTGCCGTCCAAGATGTTCCAAAAAGACAGAGCATCATAATAAAGACATCGCCATTGCGGAGGGCTTCAATCCACAAGCGGAACAAAACGAACACAGCCAACAAGACACAGGCACTCGTACGACGACGTGCCATTTCACGTTCTTCTTCCAGTTCGGCCAGTGTGACCGTATTGTTGCGGGTAGAAAGACGAGGAATGTTGGCCGTCAAGCGTGCCGCATCATCATCGTCATCATCGTCTTCGTCCATGCTGCTCCCGCTGTTATTGATAGTACTGTTGGTCTCAACATGACCAGTTTCCACGTCATGACTGTTATTATTGGATGTCAGGTCTTCCGATTCGTCATCACTAACACCATGTTGTACCGTCTCACCAGCAGTACTAGTATTTTCGGGAGGCATGTCGCTGTTGATCGTAATGGTTCCATCGCCTGATTCCATGTTGTGATGATCATCATCATTTTCATGATCGTTATTATTCCCATTGTCGATCAGTATCGAATTCTGACTAGCATCATCAGCATCAGCATCTTCATCCGTAGCAAGACGTTCGTGTCGTTGGTGTTGCTGTTGTTGTTGATGTCTAGAGAAGAGTGAGGTAATTGCAGTGACCATGATTGATCTATTGATATCGTTGTTTATTACTCCCGTATGATTGAAGAAGAATCCCGTGATTTGATTCAAAGGAATACAGTACTGTACGGTGCTATGTGCTACGTGCGAAGTGCTTGGTTTATCTCAATTTAAGTTAATCAGTCAAGCTAGTAGTAGTAGTTGGTGTTATTGTTGGTGGTTAATGTAGTACAATAGGTAATAGCTGTAGTTTGTTGCTAATACTACTATTCAATGTACTTATTGTAGTTTGGTCGCTCTACTAGACTACTCTAGCTGCTGTAGTAGTCTTGTAGGTTAAAAACTAAAATAAAAGTAACGCCGCAGTGATTGCTGCTGTTTTTTAAGCAGTACTGTACTTTTAAGTTCTCCAATAAAAATCTCCGTAGAGGCAAAACGACTTCATAAACGGCATCGTGATGAAGTAGTCATCACCTCTCGGCAGAAGGAAGTTCTTTTGAAGCCTTCTTCTCTCGATCCCGCATGTGTGTTCTATCTTTTCTTCCAAACCTACGCACCATCCCATGATCCCCAAAAGATTTCAGTCGGGATACGGGACACAATTGACAAACGTAGCACACTTGCTCTACTGTCGGAAAAGAACAAACAAATCCAAAAAAAACATCCCAAATACCGCCCCAGCAGGCAGCACAGAATTTCAGTATCAACACAAAGAGAATTTTGTTTTTACGGCAGTAATACCCCTCCCTCCCTTTGATGTTGATTGATTGTCATCACACTTCTTTTGCAGTGGTCATTCAAAAGCATCAACTCCTAGCTACTAGACCAACTACAGTGCGATTATTATAATTATTATTTAGTATCATTACATTTCATAAATTGTATTATCAAAACTCCAAATTATAAACTAAAAAAGCTACCAGGTACTACTCGAGTAGTATATAGTATACACAACCAAACCAGCTTGAATCTGTCTCTATCGAACTTTCCTTGAAGATTTTGTTGCTTCTTTTCTCACCACCCTCGAAGAATTTCAGAATATTAGTTTACACATCATCAACCACCATACAAACATCAACATCAACATCAACATCAACAATAACAACAGCAGCATTCATGTGTCGTCGTGATAACGAACTCAGTAATAACAACAACAATAACAGCAACAACAACAGTAAAAAAATAATAAGTATGGACGATTCGTTCAAACCGTACCGAAAGGCAGCATCGTACCTGCTCCAACGGCTGCAAGATGCAGAAATGGAATTACCACAACTTGGCATCGTTTGTGGATCTGGATTGAGTGGTTTAGGAGAAAGTCTGGACGGTCCAACGTTGCGAATCCAGTACGGTGATATTCCGGGATTTCCCGTACATTGTACCGTGGCAGGACACAGGGGGGAAGTCGTTTTTGGTCGCATCAGTGGTGTCCGTATTATTTGTTTTCGAGGACGATTTCACAGTTACGAAGGACACGACATGAAAGTGGTAGTGTTACCTATTTCTGTTATGAGATGTCTGTCGGTAAAGGTAGTTATTGTGACCAATGCTGCTGGAGGGTTAAATGAACGATACGATGTGGGATCTGTAGTGTGCATATCGGATCATTTGGCTATTCCACAACTGGCTGGAAAGGTACGTTTGTTTGCTATTATAATAATTAATAATAATGGGCATGTGGAAAAAATGATGACTGTTTTGTTCAACGTTCCAAAAGTTTACTTATCATCACTGCAACTTTTATATCAACAACAACAACAAATAATAATAATAATAATAATAATAAAACACCAGAATCCACTGATTGGACCGAATGACGATGAATTGGGACCACGATTTCCAGCAACCAGCAATGCTTATCCCAACAGTTTGCGCAAATGTGCCTTCAAGGCAGCACAAGAACTAAAGTACAAATTCGTTATTCCTCACGGAACGTACTGTTTTGTATCGGGACCCATGTACGAAAGTCGTGCTGGTACGTTCGTCTTGAATGCATGTGTGGATGTGTGTGTGTGTATTTCTTTTTCAAAATCGATTTCTAAATTGCCGCGGAGTCCTCAACTCCATCATGGGTTTTTTCTCCGATTTTTTTTTTTTTTAACAATTTAGAATGTCGATTTTTGAGAAGTCTCGGTGGAGATGCCGTGGGAATGTCCACAGTTCCCGAAGTTGTGACAGCGCATCATTGCAACATGCAAGTACTGTGCCTATCGTTGATTACCAACAAAGTTGTCATGGCGGGAGATGAAGATGAAACAGATCATGGTCCCGTGGCCAATCATCAGGAAGTATTGAAGGCCGTAGAGTCACGAGCCAAGGATGTTCAAGATTTGGTAAAGAAAACAGTGGAGATTATCGGTAAAGAAATTATGCCAGGATTGCCGGACTTGCCTCTCGTATCACTCGACACCCCAGCATTTGGCCAGGACTTTTTTAGAAGCGACAAGCACGGGAAAAATGGACTGGGTAAGCAACTGATTTTGGGTGCCATGATACTTGCAGGTGGAGCACTTATTGGAATGGCAGCATCTCGCAAACGATAGATTTAGCTAGCTAGCCGGTGCATGATACAAAAAATGATTTCAAATCAATGCAAAACATGACGAAAACCAAACTCTTATTAGAAAGAGACAACACAAAAACAGACACAAGCAATTCATGCTTTTTAAAATTGAAAAAAGAATGAAGTATCACATTATAATTTATGCAAAAATACCAAAAATGTTCGTGTGCCCCCAAAATCACCGCGCCACTCATCCGTGGCACTAGCAAGGAGCTCCTTCCTCCCCTGTAGCACCGTCCTTGTCAATGTCCTTGTCAACGACATTGGGGATTCTTACAACGTCGTGCAAAACCTGCTCGCCTTCGTCAGCTTCCACTTTCGTCCTTTCATCTGCGTCAGTAGCACCAGACTGCATGAAGAGTTTAAATCGTTCGTTGAGACCTTGGCGAGTTGAATTTCTCGATCGATTCAAAAACTCTTGCACAATAACACTTGTTTTCGCGTTCTCGAATCCAAGCACCATGTTTCCTGTTTTCATTGTCAAGTAAGCAAAAAGTACACACTAGATAAGCCACAAATTGATTCAAAGATGAGCGCAAAACAATAAGAGATTTCGCCTACCGTTCTTGATGAGACGACCTACATCGGTATGCCGCACTGCGATATGTAGTCGATCGTCGTCAGATGCGGCGGCAATCACGCTTTGCAATGGTACTCGGCACACAATTGTACCTCGGTCTGTGCGGCCTTTGAAAATTAGTTTTGTAACAAAGAGGTCCGTTGGATCTATCACCAGAACAAGAGATGCGGCATTGCGAAGGATGACATCTTCCGCCAGGTCTAAGAAACTGGCATTGGCCGGAACTCCCGCCGAGAGAAAGCATGGAAATGTCATTCTTCCATCAAAATTCAAATCGGTACCGACACCTGGCTTGCGCTCTAGGTCTCCAAATGAAATGGCAAAATCATCGGCCACATCAAGCAAGTCGAGCGTTGAGCTAACGGAAACACTGGTTCGCCTTTCATCGCTGCGTTGCATTGCAACGTTTTCAAGGTCGCCCTCTTTCTTGCTAGCTCCTGCACGCATTTCGCTGAACTTGTCAACGACTGTGCACAACGCTCGAAAATGGATCGCCATTTCCACAAAAAGCCTGGCCTGCTCAACTTCCGAGAATCTCTCACACCGCATTCTACGTACCATCAAAGTAGGGCTGGATGCTAGAGGTGGGCACCCAATTTGCGACAGGTGACAAGCATAAATCGAGCTTGGCGGGGCCGTAGTAGACGAGGGCGCAACTCGAATGTAGCGGTCTAGTACAGCGCCTTCTACTAATTCCAAGAAGATATCAGAGTCGCCCATGTTCTTTTGTGATTGCATCGTTCGCTCGCAGAACGATGAATGCGCTCGCCGTAAGGCTGCGATCACAGGTGAAGCGTAGTTTGCGCAGTCCTTATCAGCAGCCAGTGTTGTCTTGTGGTAGAACGTTAATACCAGCGAGCCAGCGCATTCAAGACTGGTTCTCAATACCGGCGTCAATCGAGCACTTGAGCGATGTTGAAGATAATCTGCCAAAGTAAGTTCAAATTCTGTCGCTTCATGATGGCAAATTTTCTTGTCTGCTACCTTTTGTGTACCTACATTACTGGGTTTGCCTTTTGTTGGGCAACTAGCTGTTCGACCGGGAATAATGTTGAGTACTTGCAGTGTATCCAGGTCAAAATCGTCAGATGACAAAATTGCTTCTAATACAATAGCTGCTGGTGGAAAACGCCAATCTCCAAACTACGCACAAAGTCGAAGCGTATAAACAGTCAGCACTCAAAACGGAAACCATGACACGATCCTGACATAAACAACGTTGCACTGACCTCGCCCCTCATAGTTTTCAAAAATGCTGCACGGTAGGGATTGCCGACAATCTCACCACACTTCAGACCCTTTTCTTGGGCAATGGCATCCAAAGTAGGCACGTAGATATACTCGCTGGCAGCTGTTTTAGGTTTGGAATTAACATCTTCATTGGTTAGCAGAGGAGCGCAGGAATGGGGATGAAACAGTGCTACTCCCAGCATTCGTACAAAGGGTACATAGTCCACAAACTGAAATAATTGTGCAAAGAATACCATGGACCCTTGTGCCAGACACTCGCGATGTGGAATAACATCTAGATCCGAGACTCCCACGTGCAAAAAGCTTCGTTCCTTCGGTGGTTCCAGGTTGCTCAAGACAGGTAATACACAACTGCGAATCAATTCCTCGCAAAGTCGCACGTTCAGTCCAGGAATTTCGCAACTGAAGATATCGTTCAGGACGTTGATTTGATCTTGCAAGGCCACCAGCTGTGCTCCTACGGCGTTGCAGCGAAGACCGTCCACAATAGGACCGGTGGATATATCCACCATGCGATGATATCGATCGAGCAACAGTTGGCTCAAATGTTCACAGAGATGTTGCATCTCGGGAACTGCCGTGGAAACCCAAGCACGAACGGGCGCCGTATCAATCTTCATGGTATTGACAATCATGCTGAGGCAGGTAATGTGAGCAAACGAATCCGACTGAGCATAGGCACTGGTTCCAACGTCTAAAGCTGCGTGTAGCAGGGGAAAAGAGGATTGGTGAACAAAAAAGGGAAACAACTCCGGCGACCCGGCCAGCTGCAGCCCCAAATTCTTGATCAAGTCGACAAAGGCGGGCATGATTTTTTCCAAGGCTGGATGTGTCCATTGTGTCAATGGTAGCATGCAAGAGAGCAATTCATTAATGGAATTTTGAGACAGCAAATAGTAGAGAAAATGTTGTTTCCGTGCTCCCGAGGATACGAGCAAGGATACGGTTTGCAAGACTTGGGCCTTGACCGACGCACTCCACACGACACCATGATAAGCCGCGTGTAGTTTTTTGTTTTCATTGGCGGTCTCAATATTCTCATTTTTCTCTTCTTGTTCATGGTCATGGTCATCGTCGTCGCTTTTGTTGTTGTTGCCATCATTCATAACACGATGGTCCTTCTCTCTGGCTATATCCACCAAGAGGTGAAGAATGTTCTTTTCGCAAAAATATTCAAAACAAGGATCACATGCCATGCTGATTGTTGTGGTAGCAGATGATACTTCAGCTATGGTGGTTGCATTGTTTATTCCTCCGTGGACCACAATTTCACCTATTTGACGAATAATTTTAGCGACAGTTCGTTCCATGTATTTGGCCGCATTGAGTGCCGCTACAATTTCTGGTTCGTCGTCGTAAGCTGCTGCGTTGTGAGAAGAACGAGACGATCGTGTGGCCGCCAAAAACAAGAATGCCGTTTGCAAATCTTCCGGATTTACTCTTTGCGCTCTAAACTTAACAGGATTTCTACGTCGTCGTAGTCTGCTTCTTTTGTTCTTCTGTTGACGTTGGTGGTGGTGGTTCAACAATGACAGTTGAACAAAGGATCGTCGCAATCGTTGCAACGATACTAAAAGTGGATGGTCTTTATTGTGACTACTACTATTAATTCTTCTTTCCGTAGTAACGGCGGAAACATCCTCACCTGCATTGCTTCCTATGCTGCTACAACTACCGGTGCTGCCCTCTTGCGTTCGTTCTGATTCGGTGTCGCTTTTACTGTCGTCCCTTTCAATCTCTCCTCGTCGACCCAAATCTTCTTTGGCGATATCAATACATTGGAGGAGATCCGAATACAAACATTTGAGCCGTTCCAGGGCATGACGATTCCTGTGCGCCGATAAGATTGCCTCCATCCTCTTTGTTGGTTACTTTGATTGTTGTCGTCGGTTACCAATAACTATGCCTTGACGTGATGGGACGATTTAGTGCGTACTGGTACATGAAAGAAAGTGAAACAAATTGAATTTTGTGAATTTACTTTTAATCATTGTCGGATTGTCCTTAACGTTCACAACCACGCCGGGCCAACTGTTGCTTATTATGGGCTTTTCAATTTTAGCGTCAAGGATGCCAGATAGGCTATTAAAGTTAAAGGTTAACCTTTTGTGACAACTCGACATCAAAAAGATTTCTGGAATTTCGATGGACTTGTTCTGAAATCTTTCGAAGACCGAAGACCACAACATCCACACATACACCCACCCCACAAACACTACTCTACGCGACATCTGTTCTCAATCCACTTTCATAAGCAGTTCCTCTTTTGAGCGACAAACGAATCGCTTCCTATCTGTATCTTCTTCTTCTTTTCTTCAATTCCAACACACAAGAAACAATCATCGTAAAACCATGAAGATTTGCAAATCGAAATCTCATCCTGATTTGTTAGTGTACGCTTCTCCTCGTTTTGTGAAGGCCAAGCAAGATCCATTCTCATTCGCTACCACCACTGCTCACACCAACTTCACCGATGGTGACTCGATATCGTCCAACGAAGACGCGTATCAGTGTTGTGATGATGACATGAAACAGCAAAACCATGATAAGCAACTACAATCTACACAGCATGAACATTCTACCATTGGAACGTTCTTGTGGAAACTCATCTTGACCAAAAAATTGAGGATCCACGACAGTACTAATACCAAAACAGACATTGATTGGAAAACCTTGAAACAAACATATCCCAACGAATTGTCCGGTAGTAGTAGTAGTAGTAGTACGTCGGTAAAGCAGCTCCAACAGTACTACCAGGCATTGACCTCTATTATTGTTCTGGATGAAACGATTGATCCTCGTGCAACAACCTTTTTAGAAATGTATAATGGTCGCCTCATTCCGGTCAATTCTACTTTGACCAAAGAATTACGTCACAATAGTCCCACACACTTTGCTGCCCTTGTAGCTGATTTCAATGATAATTTGGCCTATCAGTTGGAACGGAACAGTCAGCGAGGCATGCCCGCTGTAGCCAAGACAATGTCATCAAGTAAATGGATCCAAGAATTGCAGAATTTGGAAGATTCTCTTAAGGCAGTACTTGCCCAAACAAACTCAGCAGCGAAAACAGATGTTCCCCTGGGAATTCAAGGATCCTTTTTGAGAACCGAGTATAAAACGATTGCTCAACCTGCGCACGTAGATTTTACGTGGAAAATGCTGGAGGAAGAAGGCGATCATTTGTGGCTGGCATTTTTTGCTCTGACGCAGGAGGGTATGATCCTTCAGGTGTGGCCAACCGCCAGCGATACCAACAAGACGACGACGCAAGGTCAATTGGTGTTTGTACCTCTCGGAAAAATGCTGATTATGCCTTCGGACATCATCCATGGAGGAGGTTTTAGGACACGTCCCATTTTTGGAGATACTGCTAGTGAGATGGGGAATTTGCGGTATCATTTGTATTTGTCCACCGATGGTCATGGTCTGCCCCAATTTGTCAAAAGTACCTATACTCTCAAGAATGATCGAGGACGCGAATTGGCTGATGTCTACGTGAATGCACCTGGATTGGAAGAAGGCGAAACCACTACTGTTTATGATGGTGAAAGTTCTTGGAAGTCGTCGTCGATCCTAATGGATCTTTTGTTGGATTAATTTCCACCTAGCTAACACGAACGGTGCTATAATTAAAGTACACTTACATATTTTACTCTCGCACTTGTACATTATTTAGTGAATCCACAACATGCGAACAAAATTAGATGTTTGATACCGTTCTCTGTACACCTCAATTTTAAAGTCGAACTGAGTGTTAGTGATGCTGTATCGAAATCAATTTGCTCTTTCTCGTAATTGTTCGTGTAAGCAAGGCCCGTTGCACCACAATTCCAGCAACCGCTTTGGCGCGAGATACTTTGTGTAGTCGTTCCCAGCAAAGCAAGTCTCGTGGAGACGGTGTTGTACAGTACGCGTCCACAAGGACGAAATTTTATTTCGTTTCGATACAGCAACGTTCTCCGCTGCGAGTAGCCTTAAAAAGGAAGAACAGAATACAACTGTTGCGACAAGGAGTGGAGGCCGACGATACTGTCACGAAAATATCAGCGACCATTGTAGTCATGATCACCAGCTAAGCAAATACTGTAACAGATAGCAAGATCAATGCCAGAGTTGAATACTTCTCAAAACGTGGCTTTTATTAAAATAAAAATGGCGACAGCAATAATAAATGGTCCTGGGGAATTTGCCGCCAAGCCGAAACTGAATGTGGAGAGGAGAGGCCATGCCAAAGGGCCGGGATTGCTCATTGTAACAGGAGCCGAAAAAAACTGCTACCTAATCAGTTACTGAAAGTCACTTGACGTTCTGAAGTCATTTTTTGGAAAAGGATTTTGAAAAATAGCCGCACTCAAACAACATTGACAGGGACTCTCCTTTTTCTTGGTTTTGAGAGCAGCTGTCAGCAAATAAAAAATGCAGTGCCCCCCTGTACTACTACTGCTGTCAGAGCACTTTAACCTGGAGCTCGCAGCACAACTTTTTGCACATAACGTGAAAACTGAAAGAGCTTTAAGGCCTTCTTATGGTCGCACTCAACGTTTGTTCCGAGAAAGTTTGTCGGATTTGCAATTCAATTGATTCCGAACGTTACATACAGACATTATTATTATTTCACTGCCCTCTGATGAATTTCTTTTGGGAGGTGCGCGGTAGCTTGTCTTCATTTTTTCTCTGTGACGGGACTAAGGTCGATAGGCGCGCGAATGTTTTGAAGTTTTGTGCCCCCTTACTTTTGATGAACAACAACTTGGCTCCCGCCCGTTGTTTCTCCCCCCTCTTTTTTGTAACTTCCGAGTTCTATTCTCTTCTTTTGAAATTTTTACTTTGGGGGCCAGTCAACGACTCTCGTCAAAAATACTACTCGAGTAGACTACCAGTAGGAGTACTACGCAGAGGCACCACCACTTTTACAAAAAACCTAGCGCCTACCAGTACTAAACGATAGCTAGAGTGCTCGTGTAGCTACCTGGTACCTGGTAAAAGGTAAAAGACACCTGGAGCCACCGAGCAGCGAAATACGTGTAACAACAACTGGCAATCAAGAAGCGAAGCCGTATTACTGTATTAGTTAATAGTAAAAGAAGTAGTATTCCCAACTACTCTACTCGGTACGTAGTATCTGACGAACCAATAACTGTACACAACCAGCTCACATCGATTTATTAACGACTTGCAAGTCTCTCTTACGCATTCCTATTGCTACTAGTAGAGCGCTTATTAGCAAAGCTTGACCTATTATAGCATTGTACTAGTAGTAAGGTGAAGACAACAACCAGCTACTGTACTGCTTGCGGGAACTGCATTCATTGTATTCACCACGTGTTGAAGATGACGGCAGATAGTACGCACAGTGGCGAAGGCAGCTCTGCATTTCATACCACAATACACACCGTTGCTCGAGGAAGCTTTGATAGAATGGATTCTCCTCAGATGACCATGCAGTCGGTGGAAGTCTCGACAGAAGATGAACACTCCTCAGTTGGTGTTGAACTGGCTGTACCACAACCACACCACCGACAACAACAAGATCCTAGTACATTTGGAACGACGATTGTTGTAGTAGATACAGATGAAAACGATGACACGGGAAACAAGTTCCAAGCATCATTATCGTCATCGATATCATCATCAACGTCAACACCAACATCGGCGGTAGCAACACAACAACATCGACAGGAAGAGCAACACCACCAGCACCAGCACCACATGATGATGGGAGCACCTGTAAGCAGCCGATCCGTCTTGAGTGCATCCTCTACCGATCAGATTTTGCACGCCAATCATCGTTTGGATTGTTCCGATTCCAACGCTATCTTTTCTTACAATGCACAGCATCAACAGATGCAGTCAAGTAGCAATAGCAGCAGTAGAAGCAGTAGTAACAGTCGAAACCGCTGTGAGAGATCCTCTCGAACTCCTCCTCCTCCACAGAGGCGCTTGTCTCTGTCGAATCGAACCCATTCGTTTCGACGATCGGCTTCCAAGTTGTCGAGACACAACTTTTCTCGAAGACCATCGATGCACGAAACGTACGATTCCGAACCGCTGATGCGAGGGGAGTTTCTCTACTATTTGTACAGCTTTGCTATTCTGGGAACCACCGTTCGTATGTTCCTGGCGCGATTTTTCGGTGCCGATTGCGAGTTCGGAAATGTGACGGATTTCATGTCACCTCTGACCCAGAACATTTGCGTAACGGCATCGGGAAAAACTCTGCAACGTGGAGGTGCCCTCTTTTTAGGTGAGTATATGGAGGGGAGATTGTGTGTGTGCGCGTGTGTTGGCTTGAAATTCTTATATTCGTTCGAATGAATGATGCATTTGACTGACACTGCTTTGGCTATTGTCGTTCGCACCATTTCCCTTTTTGCACAGACTTGCCAGCCAACATGCTTGGAAGCTTTATCATGGGTCTAGTCAGTAGCTTGAATCCAACTGGTGTACGACCGGGTAGCAAACTGCCTTGGTTGAATAAAGACCATCCCCTGCAAAAGCACGAAGGCGTACATCACGCCATCAAAGTCGGATTGTGTGGCAGTCTGACGACCTTTTCGAGCTGGAATTCGCAAATGATTTTAATGATGGACGGAAGTGAGACAGAGCTAGGATCGCAAGTAATCCCAGCACTCTTTGGGTACATTGTTGGCATGAGTTGCGCTTCTTGGAGTTTCACCATGGGAGGACGTGCTCACGATTGGCTCTACAATTGGAGCAATGGTATCAAGGACGACCAACAGCAAAATCTTGGCAAGTTGACCAACGATGACGAAGATGAGGAGATGCCACCAACCTCATGGGACAGTGAAGACTCGATTAAACGATCCACGACTTATTCCAACAACGGTGGATCGACTACTTCGGGGGCGGCGGCACGAAAAGGTGCTGCTACCACCGAGCGGGAGGGGGGCCGGCGCGAGAGAAAGCTCGCCAACAGAGCGAAACGAAAGGAATACCTCAAGGGCTTTACCGGTATCATGCACAAGGTTATCCCATTTCTGATTTCGATCGTTGTGCTGGTAAGCTATGGTGCCACTGTGACTGATGGTAACTTTCAGTTTTTCCGAGAACTTTGTGCCTGCTCTCTTTTAACGCCCGTTGGAGTTCACTTGCGTTGGAAGCTGGCCGCTTTGAACGGTCGTGGTATTGGTTCGAGTAGCAAGTTTGAGTGGATGCCCTGGGGAACATTCACTGGAAATATGTTGGCCGTTGTGTGCTCCGTTATCATTCAGGCTATTCAAATGAAACACCGCATCAGCTTGGAAGACTATCCTTACATTTTGGCTCTGATGGTTGGCATGAAGACGGGTCTCGCAGGCTCTTTGTCGACAGTCTCTTCATTTGTGAAGGAAGTGGCCAACCTGGGTACTATTCATCCTACGCACGCCAAGTCCTACATCTACACAGGAGCAACGCTGCTCGGCGGCATGTTCCTTGGCCTCATCCTCTACTCTCCCATCATCCGATACGCATAGGCAATGGGCAAACTTGATGAAATAAAGGTTTTTGTGAGTTATATTAATGACAAATTTCAATATAGAATAGATAGTGTGTTATGATGTGTTTTGGTTGCATTGCATGATTGTGAAAGTCTATGCATGATCTGCGTGTATCGTTGATACTACATGCATCCTATGAATGCTCAATTCTCTTTCATTGATGAGCCGCCTTGGAACGACGTACTCGAATCCATTCAGCGCAATCCTTGTCCATGGCATGAGCAACGGAATCTAGACTCGATTCAGTACCAGCCGTAACCTCCAGTTGTTGGAGAATGGCATCAATTGCTTCGTCGATGGCACTCAAGAGTTGTCCGAGCTCAGCGTGGCTCTTGACACTTTGCTCCGTGACATCTTGATCCATTGCAGGAGCCACAGCGTTGCCATCGCCATTTTGCACCTCCATCGCACCAATAGATTGGTAAAAATGCAAGCGCAAATTCTTGCGAAAGCGAGCGTACTCAAATATTCCCTTGCGCAAGCGATAGGCTGATGATAGAGCTGCGGCAATCAACATGGACATGTGGTAGCTGCGCCAGTCGTTTTGAATGCGCTGCCAATGCATCACCAGGCATCGGGACAAGGCAATCACTGCATACTCTGCCGCCGCGATGGCACCAGCAGGCAAAAGCCACGCGATAGAATTTGATTCGACATGAGAAGCATCCATCAAGGACTGGCCCATGCCACCAGTATAAGCGCACAACGCTCGCACCAAAATGACTCCTTTGGGTTCACTTTCAGGCGTGTTAACCAATGAATGAGTCAACCAATAGCGAATTGTTTTGTTGTGTCGTTCGGATGGATTATGCCGCTGAATAGACTTTGCTGCAACCATAGCAGACGAGTTGCTTTCCCCAAGCCCGGCCACCACGGTGATGGATCCACCAAGAGATTCCAAAATGGAATGCCGTAGAGTATCCTCCTCCAAAGGGCGCTCAGGTCGTTGCTGTGCTGATAGTTTAGCATCCTTGTTACCAAGCAGCACCATGGCCATACGATTCACAGCTTGAGTATTGCGCTCGGCTTCGTAGCGAGCTAGATCTACAGAATGGATTGTTTTGGAGGCAGTTGATTGTCGAATCTCCAGGACGGAAAGATCATCTTCGTGTAGAATGGAATGCAACATAGTATCCACCACGTACGCCTCTACTTCTGCTTCTGTCAGGGTCGATTCAGTTCCAGTTCGATTGCTACTATTCTTCGTTATCGCCCGACCCATATTGGCATCGCGGACACAACGTTCCAAGTCCATACCTGGAGTACAGATGGCAGTCTTGGAAGCTTCGTCCAACACCGCCACATAAAAGCCAACGAGTCCCGATACACCACAGCAAAAAATCATGCTCACTAGCAGCGCACGGTCGAAGGTTGTCGGAACACCGGCAAGGTTAAGAAATAATGAAATGCATCCAAGCGACACGAGTGGACTAAACATAGCGCAACCAATACTTATTGAAAGAATTCCAACAAGAGCTTTGGCCGAGATCAAGGCGGGTGCTTGTGGTTGTGGGCTTGCTGATGCCGTTTGATACTCGGAATAGTATTTCTTGGGATTCAATTCGTGGGCAGCCGTATTGGTAAGCCAAAACCAATTCATATTCGAAAACCAAAACTGTAGAAGCATGGTCAAGATGCCACTGGAAAGTATCAACAAATGAGTCCGTTTGGCACTTTCGTATGAAGTATTGTTGGGCTCCAAGACGTGCCAATAGGGTACAAAGATGCTTTCACCCGTCGCGTATCCCAGAATCGCAATAGCTGTCATGTTGGCCAGGACTGTTATGGTGGTTACTCTCTGGTATCGCCCTCCGTATTGATGCCATAGCGCATTTTCTTCTGACGTATTGGCAGGACCCGCCACCACGGAGAGGACGCCTTGGTGTTGAAAGGTATGCAGAGATTCTATCAGAGGAATGGTGGAACATCGGACTGTCATTGAAAATTTACAAAAGGAATAAAGTGAGCAAAAGATTAACTGCAACCGATTGAAACAAGAATCTGCACACAGCACGTACCCATGGAACTGGGCCCAACAAATCGCACCAGCACAGCGAATCCCATCAATACGAGTCCCAAAGCGGGTCGCAATCCTACACTCCATACCAGACCGGGAATCCATTGCCACAGCCGCGGTTCGTTGTTGTTGCTGCTGCTGCTGCTGCTGCTGCTGCTGTTATTTCCTTCCTTCATCAATGGAACGACACAAAACCGTAAAAAGAGACAGCTTCCTATCAGCAAAGCTAGTGGCAACCGTCCTTTTGATTTTTGGTAGGCCTCGTGCAATTTTTCGGGAGATGGTGCCACCGATTTGAGGGAGGCGTACCAAATCCACGTCAATACTGCCGTCAAGAGGAGACTGATGGGACCGTAGCCCTTGCTGGCTAGGTTGACCAAACCGAGACTCATGTTGAATATCACGGGAAGCGTGGCTACGGCGATTGGAACCGCACCAAGGACCAAGGCGAGACGTCGATACACCAAGGCCATGGCGACGATTTCATCCATGCGTGGCTTTTTGGATTCGTCGTCGTCCATGAGAGTTGTTGTTGCTGTTGGTGATATTGATGATGGACGGTTGGAGTAGAAAGACGGTTGCTGTCTTTGTTGCTGATTCATTATCATTGTACGTGCATTGTAGGAACGAGAAGCACCGTTGCTGCCATCGTCCAATGGCTGTGTTTTCATGCCTCGTATAGCCGTTGGTCCCGTGACGGCACCATATCGCATCGCCATTGTTTGTAAATAATACAAGTACTCGATTGCTAAGTTTTTGTTTTCAGGTTTTTGTTGGGGAAGCTGCAGCTGTTATGTTGTTGTTGCTCAGGCTGCTGAAAGCTGAATTTCTAAAGAAAGACGCAAAGACGAACGGAAGAAGAGGGAGGAGACGAGGCAATCAATTGTACGTGATTATGTATTCGATGGGCGAGTGATACAGCTAATAATAAGAATCGAATCGAGTCGAACCAAGTTTGTGGGTGATGTGAGATCAATAAATTACTGCAATTATTTATTGGCAGTTGTCGTTCGTTGCTTTACTACTACTGAGTAGTAGACTAGTCACTTGCTTGTTGTGTGGTGCAAAATCTAAACGAGTCACGAAAATCTCTCGTGAATCAATTAATTAGCTCTGTCCTTATTATGGCATACGTCAGAGAAGCCAATCGTGGTATTGCGAATAGAGTAGGTCTACTCTACGCCCCCGTCGTACGCACACTAGTCTACTATTACTCTACTAGAGTAGGAATAGTCTACTCGTACTAGACTAGTAGTAGCTACTAGACTACTCCTCTACTACTACTAGCTAGTAGTACCATCATAGTCTAATATTCGCTTGTTTCTGCTATTCTTTCTCATTCAATATTTTTCCTTCCTCGAAACTTTGACTTCTTTGCTGCTACCCTTCTCACTTCTCATCATCAGTAGAGTATTCCATTCGTAAGATTCCTGTCACTTCCCTTCTCTTGTCACAATCCCCTCCCCTCCCCCAGACAGTGGATGCCTGTGTCAAACAAATCAGATAAAGAAGAGAGAGTGAGATAAGATGAGATTTACAGCTCTGGTGTTTGTTTGGCTGCATTATGCTGATGCATTTCATTCGGCTCCCTTAGCTCGAGCTACTTTGATGGCACACCCGTTGTCGTCGTTCGCCTTTAGCAGCATCAACAGCAGAAGCAGAAGGTCGGCAACAAATGAGCTACCAGTTCCTATCCAAGAAATCTTTGAAGGATATGGACTGCACAACAGTGAGGAAAATGAAATTTCTGTCACACGACCATCCACCACATCCACAAAAAATGTTTCTACGATACTCGCCACACTGCGCAAGGGTGTGGCTAACAGAGCCGAAAAAGATGTGGAGCAAAAGCAACTTTTGACGCGATCATCATCATTATCATCGTTAGATGAGAAGAAAGAAACAACCGCCTTATCCTCTGTCGACAGTAGCAATCATGAAAACGAATACCCATCAACTCCCACCTTTCGAGAATGTATGGCCTTTGCAATACCCGCTTTGGGAATTTATATTTGTTCTCCGCTCATGTCGTTGATTGATGCAGCCTTTGTGGGACGCCTGTCCAGTTCAACCGAATTGGCAGCTCTGGGACCTGCCTCCAGTATCAGTGACAGTGCCCCACTCCCTCTTTTATTTCTCTCCATTGCGGCAACCAATTTGATTGCCAAGTCCTTTGCTCAAAAGGATCATGCAACTTCGTCACGAGTCTCACGAACATCGATTGGTATGGGCAGTATTTGTGGCCTGATTCTCGGTACGTTGCTGTACATCTTTGCCAATCCAATTTCTGTGGCATTTTGTGGGGGACCCACAGCCTCGGCGGCGCAGTCATTGGCACCCTCGTGTTCGAAATACGTCGCCATTCGAGCCCTGGCATTACCCTTTGTCGTCATTTCGACCATTGCCCAAGCTATTTGCATTGGAACCAAAGATACCCGAACACCCATGGTTAGCGTCGCTCTTGCTGGCATTTGCAATTTATTAGGAGATTTGGTTCTTGTCAAATACTTGAGACAAGGCATCGTAGGAGCAGCTTGGGCCACAAGTGCGTCACAAATCGTATCAGCAGGACTATTGTTGCGAGTCCTGAAGAAGCGCGGATTGTTTCAAAAGGAACAAACACTCCAATCTTACCTGACATCAACACCGTTGCAGCAGCAGCAACGAACACAACAACAACAAAACCAAACTTCAACTTTGGCAACCGTTAAGGAATTGTTGGCATTTGTTCCTTTCTTATTCATCATGGTGGTGAAAATGTCTTGGCACAACTCTGGTACGGCAACGGCAGCATCATTGGGTGGCGTTTCAGCCGCTGCTCATACGGCCCTCCTCTCAGTGACCATGGTCTGCATGGTGTTGGGAGATGTTGGTTCTTCGTTGAGTCAAGCCTTTTTACCAGCTTTTGAAGGAACTATCACCACAGATTCTACCAAGAGTCCAACATCAACATTTAATTTGGATGCGGCTCTTCCAACCATCAAGCAATTACTGAAATGTACTCTAAGTATATCGGCCTCGGTTGTGGTAATTGCGGGGATCATTATTGGCTTTTTTGGAGGTCAAATCACTAATGATCCTGCAGTGCTAGCTGAAATGCGCAAAACATTGCCCTGGATCATGGGGACGCTGAGTTTTCACGGATCGGCTGTGACCCTAGAAGGACTCCTTTTGTCACGAAAGAAATTTCCGCAACTGTCAGCATGCTACTCGGTTCTCGCGGTGACGGTTGCGGCTTTTAGTGTTGCTACTAGAAAGTTTTCTTTAGGGTTGGCCGGAGTCTGGGCGTGCTACGTTTGGTTTTGTGCAGCGAGAGCGGTGGCCTTCTCTGCCCTTGGTGGGCTGCTTCGACCTCGTCTTTGGTTGCAGAAAATAAGAAATCGCAACCAAGGAGAAGCACGAGTGGGAACACAAGTGGCATAAAATACCTTGAACACTTTTGTTAATACAAATAACTTTTAAATCGAATATATAGTCTAGTACATGGAGTATAGTTGATCTAGTTGGGTACCAAATCGGGGTCATGCACGATGTCAACGCTCCGTTGTCAGGTATATACTTGCTTCGTTCATGCCATGTGCTGCTAGTCATTCGTATAAATTTCCGTGCTCTTGGCTTGCGAACAAATACGGAAGTGGAACGTACTAATGGTAGTTCCTTTCAAATGAGCATCAAACGCAGTCTACCAAGAAACACGCCATACCCATTCGAGATTGTGTTTGCGAATTCAATTTATTTGCCATATCTACAAGATTAGTTGTTGCATACAATTGAAAGTCGTTTTCTAGAGTATAAAGAATACATATTTATTTCTATTAGTGGCTGTAATCGATTATAATATTGTGTTGCCCAATGCAAGTCGTTTTTGACTTGTTTCGTTTGTTTTTCTATTTGGTAGATATTAACATGGTATTAAAACCAGTGGCGGGCTGACCGTAAAAGTAGGCTCGTGATCGTTCCCAGTTAGGACTGCACTGGAGCAGACACAGTGGTATTTGAATAAGTAAGCTAACACCATATCCTGTAAATATTTCTGCTGGTGTGTGAAAGTAGGCAGATGTTTTGTAGGCTCCGAGAAAGGTAATAAAGTATAAATATACCAGTCCTGCTACTAGTATTTTTGGCATGATGTTGTTGTCTCTTCTCCAAAAGGGAGCTCGAAGTGCATACACCGTTTCGGATAACGCCACAGGTATCAGTTGGGCAAAGTATAATACCACGTGATCTGAAAAGTCGAATTCTTTTCCGGACAGTGGCGTTTGAAAGGATTTCAAATACTCCTTGTACCAGCATGGTTCATCGTCACTGCTTTCAGCTTTCGGAACAACAAGTTGTTCCATGATATTGAAAAAGGAATACAGAATCATTCCTCGTGCAATCAGGCACACCAAGTACAGAGTTATTCTCCGGCAGGTTGTTGAAGAATTGGGTACAGACGAAAAGTAAGTTTCGCCCTGCGGAAGAGTGCTTGTCAAGAATTGATAACATCGAATGGTCCCTCGCAGGACCAAGGGAAAGACTGGCAACAACCAGGCCTCGGGAAATTGCGCTAGTCGATGAGCAAAGATGAGGTAGCTTGGCTGTCGTTGCAAAGTCGTGGATTTTAAGCCGTGAGCATTATGTAAAGAAAAAGAATAATTCTTGACAAAAGAAAAAAAAAGGGGGGGATTTCATGCTGCTTACCGTTCGATCGCAAATTCCAACCAACCCCTCTTGGTCGGCAGTACAGCAGATTAATGCATCTTTGCCGTCGTCCAGAGACGTAGCAAAGACATCCACAAATGCCCGAACACATTCTCCAGGAACATTGGATGGATCAACCGAAATGTATTTTCTGATTCAATTAGATGATATAAAAGAGATGGGAGTCAGAGTCAGTTGCTGCACAAATAATAATGCAACCAACCCCACCACCACCCCCACCCCCCCGGCACAACACCACCCCCCCCCCCCACCCACCCCCCCCACAACCACACACACACCC
>Ga0100392_1000802_pt1 | contig 28618 bp, 29 predicted proteins | sample CryGeymeta201516_FD_81548 | JGI IMG/M metagenome (GOLD analysis project Ga0100392, IMG submission 81548) | Groundwater microbial communities from Crystal Geyser aquifers in Utah, USA - Crystal Geyser metaG 2015-16 | ecosystem: Environmental > Aquatic > Deep subsurface > Groundwater | place: USA... | reverse complement strand
ATTTCGTCGAGGCTCTTGGTGCGGAACGGCCCGCCGCTGGCGGTCAGCGTAATTCGTGCGACGTCAGCGATGTCGTTGCCCGCCAGGCACTGGAAGATCGCGTTATGCTCCGAATCGACCGGCAGCAGCGTCGCGCGGCTCTCGCGGACCTTGGCCATCATCAGCGCGCCCGCAGAGACGAGCGATTCCTTGTTGGCGAGCGCGACGGTCCTGCCGCCCTCGATCGCCGCCATCGTCGGAGCGAGCCCGGCGCAACCGACGATCGCCGCCATCGTCACGTCAGCGCCGCGTTGTGCCGCCTCGATCAGGGCGCCCTCACCCGCCGCCGCCGCGGTCCCGCTGCCTGCCAGCGCGTCGCGCAGTTCCCCGAGGCAGCTCTCGTCGGCGACGACCGCGATTTCGGCATCGAATTCGCGCGCGAGCTTCGCCAGCTCGCCCGCCTGGCAATTGGCGGTCAGCGCGACGATTTTCCAGTCGCCGCGATTGCGCCGCACGAGGTCGAGCGTCGATGCGCCGACCGATCCGGTCGCGCCGAAGATCGAGATGCTGCGCGTCATTCGGCGACCAGCGCGGCGAGAGCCAGCCACGCGAGCCCGCACGCGATCGTGACCGGCAACAGCCCGTCTATGCGATCGAGGATGCCGCCGTGCCCGGGGATGATCCGGCCGCTGTCCTTTACGCCCGCCCGTCGTTTCATGCCGCTTTCGAGAAAGTCCCCCGCCTGCGCGAAGATCGCAAGGACCGCCCCCGCAGCCAGCGCGATCAGCACGGGCAGACCCTGCCATTGCCCGTCATAGGCGAATTGCCATGTCCAGATCGCCGCGGCGATGCCGGCGGCAGCCATGCCGCCGACCAGCCCCGACCAGGTTTTCGACGGACTGATCTTCGGCGCGATCTTGGGGCCACCGAGGCTGCGCCCGGCAAAATAGGCGCCGCTATCGGTCGCGATCGTGACCAACAGCGGCAAGAGCACGTGCGGAATGCCGATGCGGCGAAACAGGATGAGGAACAGCACCGCCGCCACAACATAGCACAGGCCGGCGGCGGTCGCCGCGATCCGGGCGGGCAGCGTCAGGCCCATTTTCGCGGTGAGCGCGACCCATTCGGACAAGGCGATCGCGGCGATCGCGACGACGAACGCGCCGAACACGATTCCGCCCGCCCAGATCGCGGCACCCGCCACAGCGAGCATGATCGCCGCCGAAACGACACGCACGCCGAGATCGGATTTGTTCGCGGTCGGCATCGCGGCCCGGCGCTCGTCCATCATCGCCCCCCGTAGCGCCGGTCGCGCATCGCGAACCAGTCGAGCGCGGCCTTGAGCGTGCCGCCGTCGAAGTCGGGCCACAGCAGGTCGGTGAAATACATCTCGGCATAGGCGCATTGCCACAGCAGGAAGTTCGACAGGCGCTGCTCGCCCGAGGTGCGGATGAGAAGGTCGAGCGGCGGCAGGCCGGCGGTGTCGAGCCGCGCCGCGATCGTGTCGGCGGTGATCGCATCGGGCACGATGCTCCCGGCGGCGACGTCGCGCGCGATGCCGCGCGTCACGCGCGTCAGCTCGTCCTGCGATCCGTAATTGAGCGCGACCGACAGCGTCGTCGCCTTGTTGCCCGCGGTGCGCGCCAGCGCGTCGTCGATCAGCGCGACGATGTCGGGTTTGAACGCGGTATAATCGCCGATGATGTGGAGGCGCACGTCCTCGGCGGCGAACTTGTCGAGGTCGGACAGAATGAAGCGTTTCATCAGCCCCATCAGGTCCGAAATCTCGTCCTCGGGACGCTTCCAGTTCTCCGACGAGAACGCGTAGAGCGTCAGCGCTTCGAGGCCGAGCTCCTTGGCCGCGCGAACCGTCTTGCGGACCGCTTCGACGCCCGCCTTGTGCCCCGCCGCGCGCGGCAAATGCCTGCGCTTCGCCCAGCGGCCGTTGCCGTCCATGATGATCGCGACATGGCGCGGAATGCTACTGGGCGGGACGTCGCTCATCAAAGGTTGCTCAGGGGCTTACTGCCCCATGATTTCCTTTTCCTTGGCGCTCGCCGCGGCGTCGATTTCGGCGACGGTCGCGTCGGTCAGCTTCTGCACCTCGGTTTCCGAGCGCTTGCGATCGTCCTCGGAGATTTCCTTCTTGGCCTCGTCGGCCTTGAGGTCGTCCATGCCGTCGCGGCGGACGTTGCGCACCGCGATCCGCGCCTTTTCGGCGTACTGGCCCGCGACCTTCGACAGCTCCTTGCGGCGCTCCTCGGTCATGTCGGGGATCGGCAGCCGCACGAGCTGGCCGTCGGTGACGGGGTTGAGGCCGAGCCCGGCCGATCGGATCGCCTTTTCGACCGGCGCGATATTCGCCTTGTCCCAGACCTGCACCGACAGCAACCGCGGTTCGGGCGCAGATACCGTCGCCACCTGGTTCAACGGCATTTGCGCGCCATAGACCTCGACCGTGATCGGATCGAGCAGCGAGACGTTGGCGCGCCCGGTGCGCAGGCCGTTGAGATCGTGTTGCAGCGATTCGACCGCGCCCTTCATGCGGCGTTCGAGATCGGCTTTATCGTATTTGGCCATGTCAGTTTCCTTCATTCCCGTCATCGGCGTTGCGCACGATCGTCGCGGTGCCGTCGCCCGCGAGAACGCGGGCAAGATTGCCCTGTTCGCGGATGTTGAAAACGACGATCGGTATGTCGTTGTCGCGGCACAGCGCAATCGCGCTAGCATCCATCACCTTGAGATTGTCGTTGAGCACGCGGTCGTAGGTCAGCTCGTCGTAGCGCGTGGCGGTGGCGACCTTTTTCGGGTCGGCATCGTAGACGCCATCGACGCTGGTGCCCTTGAGCAAGGCGTCGCAGTTCATTTCGGCGGCGCGCAGCGCGGCGCCCGAATCGGTGGTGAAGAACGGGCTGCCGACGCCGGCGGCGAAGATGACGACGCGCCCCTTGGCGAGATGGCGCTCGGCACGGCGGCGGATGACCGGCTCGCACACCTCGTCCATCGCGATCGCCGACTGGACGCGCGTCTGCACGCCCAGTTGTTCGAGCGCGTTCTGCATCGCCAGCGCGTTCATGACGGTGGCGAGCATGCCCATATAATCGGCCTGGGCGCGGTCCATGCCCTTGGCGGCGCCGGCCATGCCGCGAAAGATGTTGCCGCCGCCGATGACGAGGCACAGTTCGAGCCCGGTGTCCTTGGCCGCCTTCACTTCCTCGGCCATGCGCGCGACCGTCGCCGGATCGATGCCGAATTGACCGGGGCCCATCAGGGCCTCGCCCGACAATTTGAGCAGGATGCGTTTGAAGACGGGACGGGTCACGGCGATCGATATCCTCTTGTTTCGACGGCCCCTCGTTTCGAAGGTGACTGCGTGCCGATTTGCGGGCGCTGGACACAGAAATGGCGCGCGCCCTGGTCGAGCGCACGCCATGCTGTTTCACCGCCGCCGAGTCAATCGCGCGGCGGCGTTCCGGGGCCTGCGATCAGGCGGCGCCGACCGCGGCGGCGACTTCGGCGGCGAAGTCGCTTTCCTCGCGCTCGATGCCCTCACCGAGCTGGAAGCGGACATAATCGACGAGCGTGATCGCTGCGCCTGCCTGCTTGCCCGCCGAGGCGACGACTTCGGCGACCGGGGTCTTGTTGTCGATGACGAACAGCTGCGACAGCAGCGCGTTTTCCTTGCGGAATTTCGCCATCGTGCCGTCGACCATCTTGGCGACGATCTCTGCCGGCTTGCCCGATTCGGCGGCCTTTTCCTCGGCAATCGCACGCTCGCGCGCGATCATGTCGGGGTCGAGGTCGTCGCCGTTGAGCGCGAGCGGCGCGGCGGCGGCAATGTGCATCGCCAGCTGCTTGCCGAGCGGTTCGAGCGCCTCGGCGCCGGCCGTGCTGTTGAGCGCGACGAGCACGCCGATCTTGCCGAGGCCCGGCGCGGCGGCATTGTGGACGTAGCCGATCACGGCGCCTTCATCGACCGACAGGCATTTGACGCGGCGAACCGCCTGGTTCTCGCCGATCTTGGCGATGTTGTCGGTCAGCTTGTCGGCGATGCTGCCGCCGCCGGGATAGGCTGCGGCCTTGAGCGCGTCGACATCGTCGCCGCCCTGGTCGAGCGCGACCTTCGTGACGTTGCGGACGAAATCCTGGAACTGGTCGTTCTTGGCGACGAAGTCGGTTTCCGAATTGACCTCGACGGCGGCGCCGCTGGTGCCCTCGGTCAGGATCCCGACCAGGCCTTCGGCAGCCGTGCGGCTCGACTTCTTGGCAGCGGCGGCAAGACCCTTGGTGCGCAGCCAGTCGACCGCGGCTTCGATGTCGCCGCCGTTTTCGACGAGCGCCTTCTTGCAGTCCATCATGCCCGCGCCGGTGCGTTCGCGCAGGTCCTTGACGGTGGCCATAGAAATATCTGCCATGGGAATTTCCTTAAATTATTCAGATCGAACAACCGGATGCGCGCCCGTATCGAAACGATACGAGGCGCGCGTCCGATCGGATTGGTCAGGCCTTTGCGTCGGCCGTCTTGGTCGGGGCCTTTTTGGCGGCGGCCTTCTTGGCCGGGGCCGTTGCCGCCGCAGCGTCGTCGGCCTTGGCTTCGTCGGCCTTGGCTTCGTCCTTCTTTTTGGCGGGTGCGGCCTTCTTGGCGGCAGGCTTCTTGGCCGGCGCCTTGTCAGCTGCGGGCGTTTCGGCCGGGGCTTCGTCCTTCACCGGCTCGGCCTTGGCGGCTTCGGCGGCCTTGGCCGGAGCCGGGGCAGCTTCGGCCTTGGCCGGGGCTGCAGCTTCGGCGGCGGGCGCGTCGGCTATGGCGAGTTCGGCCATCGGTGCGTCGGCGGCGCCGAGGTCGAAGCCGCTCGCGGCCATCTGGTCCTGGCCGCCCTTGGTGGCGGCGCTGGCGATGGCTTCGCAATAGAGGCGGATCGCGCGGCTGGCGTCGTCATTGGCCGGAACCGGGAACGAGATGCCGTCGGGCGAAACGTTCGAATCGAGGACCGCGACGACGGGAATGCCAAGGACGTTGGCTTCCTTGATCGCGAGCTCTTCCTTGTTGGCGTCGATCACGAACATGACATCGGGAATGCCGCCCATGTCGCGAATACCACCGAGCGACAGCTCGAGCTTGTCGCGACGGCGCGTCATCTGCAGGACTTCCTTCTTGGTGAAGCCCGCGGTGTCGCCCGACAGCTGCTCCTCGAGCGTCTTGAACTGCTTGATCGACTGCGAAATCGTCTTCCAGTTAGTCAGCATGCCGCCGAGCCAGCGATGGTTGACGTAATGCTGGCCCGAACGCTGCGCGGCCTCGGCGATCGCGGTTTGCGCCTGGCGCTTGGTGCCGACGAACAGGACCTTGCCGCCGGCGGCGACGGTCTGCGACACGAAGTCGAGCGCGCGGGCGAACAGCGGCACGGTCTGCGACAGGTCGATGATGTGGATGCCGTTGCGCTGGCCGAAAATATACGGCTTCATGCGCGGGTTCCAGCGGTGCGTCTGATGGCCGAAATGCGCTCCGGCTTCGATCAATTGCTGCATCGTGACGGTAGGGGCCGCCATATTAGTTCTCCTTCCGGTTGGTCCTCTGGCGGGCAAGAACCGGACATGACCTTGAATCAGGCCGTCCGGCACCGGTATGTGCGCCCACCATGTGGAATGGCCCGCCCGCTAGCGCATGGCGACGCGCGATGCAAGAGGAAGCGGGCCGGCGGTGCGATAATTCATGCCGCCGGCGGCGCCAATTGATATCGCGGTTCGGGAAACAGCTGCGCGGCGATCGCGGCGGCGGCGGCGGCCCCGACCAACTGCCCGAGAACGAACATCGGCACGTCGTGCGGCGCGATTCCGGCAAAGCTGTCCGACAGGCTGCGTACCAGCGTGATCGCAGGGTTGGCGAAGCTGGTCGACGAGGTGAACCAATAGGCCGCGACGATATAAAGCGCGACCGTCGAGGCGATCCAGCCGGGCCGATGACGCAAGGTCCCCAGGATCGTGAGGATCAGCCCGAAGGTGGCGACCGCCTCTCCGGTCCACTGGCCGATGCCGCTGCGCGCCTTGGTCGACAGCTGCACGATCGGAAGATCGAACATCACATGCACCGCCCAGGCGCCGAGGACGCCGCCCGCCAGCTGCATCGCGACGTAGCTGGCCCCCTCGCGCGCCGCCAGTTGCCTGCCGACGACCATCACCAGCGTGACCGCGGGGTTGAAGTGCGCGCCCGAAACAGGCCCGAAAATCGTGATGATCACGAACAGCATGGCCCCCGTCGCCAGCGTATTGGCGAGCAGCGCGACAGCGACGTTCCCGCCCGCGAGCGCTTCGGCCATCACGCCCGAGCCGATCACCGCGGCAAACAGGAAGAACGAGCCGACCGCCTCCGCGGCGAGCCGGCGCGGTAGCGGCGGCGGCGGATCAGCCGCCACCGATGGTCCCCTCCCCGATCTTGCCGATCGAGCGCACGCGGTCGCGCCACTGCAGTTCGTCGAGCCCCTCGTCGGGCAGGTTCACCAACAGCGCGATGCGATTACGCAAATAACGCAACGCGGTGAGAAATGCCTCGCGCTGGCCTGCCCCCTCGACCGCTGCCGGATCCTCGATACCCCAATGCGCCATCGCCGGCCGTCCCGGCCACACCGGACAGATTTCGCCCGCCGCGCTGTCGCAAACGGTGATGACGAGGTCCATCGTCGGGGCATCGGGAGCGGCAAATTCCTGCCAGCTCTTGGCGCGCAACCCGTCGAGCGGAAATTCGAGTTCGGCCAGGATCTCGAGCGCCATCGGATGCGGCGCGGGCTTGGGATCGCTGCCGGCAGAAAAGGCGCGGAAGCGGCCGGCACCGGCACGATTGAGCAGGGCCTCGGCGATGATCGAGCGCGCCGAATTGCCGGTGCAGAGGAACAGGACGTTGCGCACGCGCGCGTCCGCGCTGCGGTCATTCATGCCGACGCCTCCTCACAGCGCGCCGACCGGACAACCGGTGCGCAGGCGGCCCCCTCGCAGCAATTGTCGAGCAGGAAATCGATCAGCGCGGTCATCGCGCCGAAATCCGCCGAATAGATCAGCGAGCGCCCTGCGCGTCGCTGCCGTATCAGACCGGCGCCGGTCAGTTGCGCGAGATGGAACGATAGCGACGAATTGGGCACGCCGAGCAGATCGGCGAGCGCGCCCGCCGCCATCCCCTCGGGACCGACTTGCACCAATTGGCGGAACAGCGCGAGGCGTTGCTCCTGCGCCAGCGCCGACAGCGCGGTGATGGCCTGATCAGGTTTCAACCTCGCCTCCATTTGTTTCGAACATTGTCGAAATGTCCGACATGGGCGCCGATTGTCAATATCTATTTCGACGTTTCTCGAATTATAGCTGACCGAAACTCCCGGTTGACAAAAGAACGGAACGTGAACATGGTCGTTTTCCACAGGCCGGGGAACCGATTCGCACGGGGCGGGTTATGGTTAACGGTCCCTTGCCGAGCAGCGTTTCGCTCGGCCAGGACAGAAAGGACCGAAACGATGCCGACTGCGATGACGACGATTTTGTTCGTGGGTGTATTGATCGGATCGCTCGGCGCGATCGCCCTGATGCTGTCGGCCAACAGCCGCCGCATCATCGATGCGCTGTTGATGCGTCACACGGCGCCGGCCGCGACGACGATCGTCACGTTGCGCAATCGCCCCGGCATGGCCGCGCGCGTCAGCCCTCGACTGTCGCCATGCTCGCTGCGCGCCGCCGCCTGACCCGGGCATAGCTGGCGATACTGAACGGGATCATCCCGACGTAGATCAGGGAAATCGCGAGCAGCGTTTCCCAGCGCGCGGTAAACAGCGCCGCGCCGAGCAGGCCGATCGCCGCCAGCACCTCGAGCCGCCAGCCGCGCCGGATCCTGAGGCTCGACCAGCTATAGGTTGCGACGTTGGAGATCATCAGGAATGCCACCAGCAACACCCACGGCATGACGACATACCAGGCGCTCAGCCATTCGATGCCGGTGACGAGCCAGGCGTAGATCGGCACGAAGGCGATCCCCGCCCCCGCCGGCGCCGGCACGCCGGTCAGGAAACCCGCCGATTTGTGCGGCTGGTCGTCCGAATCGATCGCCGCGTTGAAGCGCGCGAGGCGCAGCGCGCAGCACACCGCCAGCGCGAGCGCGGCGGTCCAGCCGAACTTCGGCGCATATTGCAGCGACCATTGGAAGATGACGATCGTCGGCGCGACGCCGAAGGCGATGACGTCGCTGAGCGAATCGAGCTCGGCACCGAAACGGCTGTCGGCCCTGAGCAGGCGTGCGATGCGCCCGTCGAGCCCGTCGAGCACGCCGGCAAAGATGATCGCGCCGATCGCCAGCTCCCAGCGCCCGTCGATCGCCATGCGCGCGCCGGTCAGGCCGAAACACAAGGCCAATGCGGTGATCGCATTGGGAGCGATGGCGCGAAACGCGATGCCGCGTGTGGCGCGCGGTTCGGCGGACATCAGCGTCGCTCTCCGCACGCCCGCGTCACTGGCCGGTGCCGATCAGTTGCGGCGCATGGCCGATCCGCGCGATCACGGTTTCGCCGGCAATGCTGCGCTGCCCCAAGAGGACGAGCGGCTCGGTCCCCTCGGGCAGGTAGACGTCGACGCGGCTGCCGAAGCGGATCAGGCCGACGCGCTGGCCCGCCGTCACATCGTCGCCCGGCTTGACCGCGGCGACGATCCGCCGCGCGACGAGCCCGGCGATCTGGGTGATGCCGATGCGCTTGCCGTCGGGACGTTCGAACAGCATGTGCTGGCGTTCATTGTCCTCGCTCGCCTTGTCGAGATCGGCATTGACGAACAGGCCGGGGATATAGGCGACCTTTTTCACGCTGCCCGCGATCGGCGCGCGATTGATGTGGACGTCGAACACGCTCATGAAAATCGACACGCGCGTCATCGGCGCGTCGCCCAGCCCGTCCGCGCCCGCCATCTCGGGCGGCGGCGGCACTTTTTCGATCAGCGTGATGAGGCCGTCGGCGGGCGCGACGACGAGGTCCTCGTCCTGCGGCGTGACGCGAGCCGGGTCGCGAAAGAAAGCGAAAACCCAGATGGTGAGCATGGCCATCAGCCAGCCGAGGATCTCCCAGCCGAGCGCGAACCACAGGACGAGCGTGATCGCGACGGCGATCAGGCCGAACTTGCGGCCCTCGGGATGGATGTCGGGCCATTGCCATTTGACGCCGCGGCCCTCGCGGTTGGAATAGGTGGGTAAGGACATGGGCCGATGCTTACGCGGCAGCTTGCCGGGTGACAATGGCTAAGGGGCGCTCGGCGAACGACGACCCGCCCCGGCTCGGCTAAGGCGCGGTTGAACATCGCCCCTGCTTTGCCTAAGGCGAGCGCCGAACGCGCCCGCCCGCGCGGCCATCATCCAGTTTCCAGCACGAAAGCTATTTTCATGAGCAAGATCAAGGTCAAGAATCCCGTCGTCGAACTCGATGGCGACGAAATGACGCGCATCATCTGGGAATGGATCCGCGAACGGCTGATCCTCCCCTATCTCGACATCGACCTCAAATATTACGACCTTTCGATCGAAAAGCGCGACGAAACCGACGATCAGATCACGGTCGACGCCGCCAACGCGATCCTCGAACACGGCGTCGGCGTCAAATGCGCGACGATCACCCCCGACGAACAGCGCGTCGAGGAATTCGGCCTCAAGAAAATGTGGCGTTCGCCCAACGGCACGATCCGCAACATCCTGGGCGGCGTCGTCTTTCGCGAACCGATCGTCATTTCGAACGTCCCGCGCCTCGTCCCCGGCTGGACGCATCCGATCGTCATCGGCCGCCACGCATTCGGCGACCAGTATCGCGCGACCGATTTCGTCGTGCCCGGCCCCGGCAAGCTGACGCTGACCTTCGAGGGCAGCGATGGCGCGAAGATCGAACGCGAAGTGTTCGATTTCCCCGGCGGCGGCGTCGCGATGGCGATGTACAATCTCGACGACAGCATCCGCGACTTCGCGCGCGCCAGCCTGAACTACGGGCTCAAGCGCGAATGGCCGGTTTACCTGTCGACCAAGAACACCATCCTCAAGGCTTATGACGGCCGCTTCAAGGACCTGTTCCAGGAAGTCTTCGACAATGAATTCAAGGACAAGTTCGACAAGGTGGGTATCGAATATCAGCATCGCCTGATCGACGACATGGTCGCCAGCGCGCTCAAATGGTCGGGCAAGTTCGTCTGGGCGTGCAAGAATTACGACGGCGATGTCCAGTCGGATACCGTCGCGCAGGGCTTCGGCTCGCTCGGCCTGATGACCAGCGTACTGATGACTCCCGACGGCCAGACGGTCGAATCCGAAGCCGCACACGGCACCGTCACGCGCCACTATCGCCAGCACCAGCAGGGCAAGGCGACATCGACCAACCCGATCGCCTCGATCTTCGCCTGGACCGGCGGGATCAAGCATCGCGGCACGATCGACGGGACGCCCGAGGTGACCAAATTCGCCGAGACGCTCGAACGCGTCTGCGTCGAAACGGTGGAGAGCGGCGCGATGACCAAGGATCTCGCGATCCTGATCGGGCCCGAGCAGCCGTGGATGACGACCGAACAGTTCTTCGAAGCGATCGTCGACAATCTCGAAACCGCGATGGCGGCGGGCTAACCGCACTCGATGCCCAACAACAGCACCAAGGCCCGGCTCGAAGTCCGGCAAGCGACGCTCGGCGATGTCAGCGGCATCGCCGCGCTGGTGCGGCGCGCTTATGACGACCTGCCCGCCTATACCTACGGCGAGATTCGCGGGCAGCTGAACAACTTCCCGCGCGGCTGCTTCGTCGCGATCCTCGACGACAAGGTGGTCGGCTATTGCGCCTCAATGCGGATCGCGGGCGGCATCGCGCTGGCGCCGCACAGCTGGGACGAAATCACCGGCAACGGCTTCGGTTCGCGCCACGATCCCACCGGCGACTGGCTCTACGGCTACGAAATGTGCGTCGATCCCAAGGTGCGCGGCACCCGCATCGGGCGACGCCTGTACGAGGAACGCCGCGCGCTCGCCGAGGACCTCGAGCTGACCGGGATCGTTTTCGGCGGTCGCATGCCCAATTACGCGCGCGCGCTGCGGCGCAAGGAAAAGCCCGCGAGCGTCGAGGACTATCTCGACCAGATCGTCGCGGGCAAGACGCACGATCCCGTCATCCGCTTTCAGCTCGCCAATGGCTTCGAGCCGATCGGCGTGCTCAAAAACTATCTGCCCGAGGACCGCAAGTCGCGCGGCCACGCCGCGCACATGGTCTGGCGCAATCCCTATGTCGATCGTGACGAGCCGGTCAAATTCCGCATCCCGCGCGGCGTCGAGGCGGTCCGCATCGCGACCTGCCAGCTGCAGGCGCGGGCCGTCGTCGATTACGACGACTTCATGAAGACGATCCGATATTTCGTCGATGTTGCAGCCGATTACGAGGCGGACTTCATCGTCTTTCCCGAACTGTTCACGCTCTCGCTGCTGTCGTTCGAGGAAAAGGAACTGTCGCCGATGGAGGCAATCGAGACGCTGAGCAAATACACGCCGCGCATCCGCAAGGAATTAAGCGAGATGGCGATGAAGTTCAACATCAACATCATCGGCGGATCGCACCCGACGCGCGCCGACGACAGCGATATCCAGAATGTCGCCTTCGTCTGCCTGCGCGACGGTTCGGTCCACGAGCAGGAAAAGATCCATCCGACGCCGAACGAGCGCTATTGGTGGAACATCAAGGGCGGCGACACGATCGACGCGATCCCCACCGACTGCGGCCCGATCGGCGTGCTCATCTGCTACGACAGCGAGTTTCCCGAACTCGCCCGCCGCCTCGTCGACGAAGGCGCGCGGATCATCTTCACGCCGTTCTGCACCGACAGCCGCCAGGGCTATCTGCGCGTACGCTATTGCTGCCAGGCGCGCGCGATCGAAAACCAGTGCTTCGTCGTCATGAGCGGCAATGTCGGCAACCTGCCCAACGTTGCCAATATGGACATCCAGTATGCGCAGAGCTGCATCCTGACGCCATGCGATTTCCCCTTCGCGCGCGACGGCATCGCCGCCGAGGCGACCGAGAATGTCGAGACGCTGACGATCAGCGACGTCAATCTCGCCGACCTGTCATGGGCGCGCGCCGAAGGCACCGTGCGCAACCTCGCCGACCGCCGCTTCGACCTCTATCAGATCAAATGGGACAGCCAGGTCGGCAAGGACCAGACCAAGGCCAAGCCGCGCACCGCGCCCATGGGGCCGCACACGCCCGGCGGAGGTTAAGCCGCAGAATCGGTCGCGATGTCGTCGCAGCTGTCGACGACCCGACCGGCGCGACGGTCTGCGCCCGCTTCGGTGGTGTCGACGCGCAGCGCAAAGGCGCCGTCGAAGATATCGTCGCCATCCTCGCAAAACCCTTCGAAAAACGAGTCGCTGAGATCGTTCGCATCGGCGCCGCCGCGCCAGGCTTCGGGGCCGTCGAGCACGAGGATGACGAGGTCGCCCTCGACCTCGACCTTGCGCAGCACGATATCGTCGTCGAATTTCTGGCCGACCATCGCTTTGAACGCATCGGCGATTGCCGAGACGTCGCCCGCCGAAGCCGGCGTCGCAGCGCATAAAAGCGCCGCCGCTACGGCCAATATACTGGTTTTCATGACTGCCGCCCTCCCCTTGCCATCGGCTCGATTTCTATCGCTTGGGGCGCTTTGTCAATCCGCGCTCGAGCGTCGTCGGCCGGCGTCGGGACTGGCTATCTTTTCGCGGCCGAACCCCAGGCCGACGATCCGCGCCGGGATGCGCTGCAGGATCGGCAGATGCTGCATCAGCCGCAGCGGCCAGGGCGGGCGCTGCGCCTTGGCCGCGCCCGCGAGCAGCGGTGCGATCAGCCGGTCCTGCGCCAATTTTTGCAGGCCCTGCATCCGCACCGTCGGCGTCCAGCGGCGCGTCTGAACCGCGGCGAGCAACGGATCGGGGTCGGCGCCCGCCGCGATCGGCCCGGCGAGGACGTTGGCCGTCGCCGCCGCGTCCTGAATGGCAAGATTGATACCGACGCCGCCGATCGGCGACATCGCGTGCGCGGCGTCGCCGATCGCGAGCAAGCCGGGGCGATGCCAGCGCGTCAGCCGGTCGAGCGCGACGCTGAGCAGCTTGATCTCGTCCCAGCTCGACAGCGAACGCAGTCCATTGGCAAGCTCTGGCGCTATGCCGGCCAGCTCTGCCTTGAAGGCATCGAGGCCCCGTTCGCGGACGCGCACCGCACTGCCCTTGGCAAAGACGAACGCCGCCTGCCAATAGTCGCGGCGGTCGATGAACACGGCGATGCGGCCGTTCTCGAATATGCCGAAGGTCCGATTGCCGTCTCCCGCGAGTTTGGGCACGCGAAACCAGAACACGTCCATCGGCGCGCCGATCTCGCGGAGCGGCAACGCCGCGGCAGCGCGCAGCACCGAGCGGCGGCCGTCGGCGGCGATGACGAGGTCGGCCGCAATCCGCCCCCCGTCCTTGAGCCTTACGCCGTCGACCCGGTCGCTCGCATCGGTCGTCACGCCGCTTGCCTCGCAATTCATCCGCAGCGTGAAATCGGGATAGCGCCCCGCCTCGTCGGCAAGAAAATCGAGCAGGTCCCATTGCGGCATCATCGCGATGAACGGCGCGGGCACATCGAGGTGGCGGAAATCGCCGACGGTGATGTCGGCGCCCATGATCCGCGCGCCGATCGTATCGACGCGATCATGCGGCAAGGCCAGCAGCCGGTCCAGCAGGCCGAGCTGGTCGAACAGTTCGAGCGTCGAGGGATGAACCGTGTCGCCGCGAAAGTCGCGCAGGAAGTCGCCATGCTTTTCAAGCACCGTCGTCGCGACCCCGGCGCGCGCGAACAGCAATCCCGCGAACAGGCCTGCAGGACCGCCGCCGACGATGCAAACTGTCGGTTGGGACGCCATAGCACTTGGCAAATAGCAGCGCGCATCCGTAAGGACCATCCATGACGCTCGACCTCGACAACCAATCGTTCAGCGACGCGCTCGTCATTCTCGGCGCGGCGGGGCTCGTCATCCCGCTGTTCGCCCGGTTTCGCGTCACGCCGGTGATCGGCTTCATCCTTGTCGGCCTGCTCGTCGGCCCGCACGGCCTCGGCAGCCTGACGGGAGACCATCCCTGGCTCTATTACGTCACGATCAGCGATGCCGAGGCGATCGAGCCGTTCGCCGAATTCGGCATCATCCTGCTGCTGTTCTCGATCGGGTTAGAACTGAGCTTCCGGCGGCTATGGTCGATGCGGCGGCTGGTGTTCGGCGTCGGCGCGGCCGAACTGATCGGCAGCGGCGTCGTCATCGCGGTCGGACTTGCCGCGATGGGCCAAGGGCTTGCCGGCGCGATCGGCCTTGGCCTCGCGCTCGCGCTGTCGTCGACCGCCTTGGTGCTGCCGATGTCGGGGACGAGCTCGCCGGTCGGCAAGGCTGCGTTTTCGATGTTGTTGTTCGAGGATGTCGCGATCGTGCCGATTATCTTCGCTTTGGGCGTGATGGCGCCCAATGCCAGCGCCGACGGGATCACCGGGCTGGGCGAGACGGTGCTGCGCGGCGGCATTGCGGTCGTCGGCCTGTACATCGGCGGCAAGTTCGCCATCCCGCGCATGTTCGCGCAGGCGGCACGGACCAAGAGCCCCGAAATCTTCCTCGCCGCCAGCCTGCTCGTCGTCATCGTGTCGAGCCTGGTCACGACCGCGGCGGGGCTGTCGCCGATCGTCGGCGCGCTGCTCGCGGGACTGCTCATCGCCGAATCGGCCTATTCGGACGAGGTCGAGGCAATGACCGCGCCGTTCAAGGGGCTGGCGCTCGGCGTCTTTCTCATCACCGTCGGGATGAACGTCGATCTCGCGGTCGTCGCCGCCAACTGGCAGGTACTCAGCCTCGCCATCGTCGCCGTCATCACCGTCAAGACGCTGGTCACGGCCTCGCTGCTGCGCCTCTCTGGCGCGCGGATCGGCACCGCCACCGAGGCCGGCCTGCTGATGTCGAGTCCGTCGGAAACGACGCTGATCGTGCTTGCAGCCGCCGCCCAGGCGCGGCTGATCATGCCCGAAACCGCGCAGTTCTGGGAAATCGTCACGGCGATCGGGCTGACGATTACGCCGATTCTCGCGCGCATCGGCCATGACATGTCGCGCCGGCTCGAATGGCGCGCCGGCGGCCTCGATGAACATCAGCCCGATGTCGCCGAAGGCCATGTCGTCATCATCGGTTTCGGCCGCATCGGCCACGTCATCGGCAATATGCTCGAACGGCACGGCAAGGCCTATCTCGCGGTCGAGGCCGACATCGATACCGTTACCGCCGCGCGGCGGGCACAATTGCCCGTCATGTTCGGCGACGTGTCACGCCCCGGCGTTCTCGAAAACGCCAATATCGACCAGGCGCGCGCAATCGTGCTGACGATGGACGATCCCGTCCAGCAAGAGCGCATCACGCGCCAGATTCGCGCCGAACATCCCGATATCCCGATCGTCTCGCGCGCGCGCGACGCCGATCATGCCGCGCTGCTCTATCGCGCCGGAGCGAGCGAGGCGGTGCCCGAAACGCTCGAAAGCTCGCTCCAGCTCGCCGAGGTGCTGCTCGTCGACCTCGGCATCGCGGTCGGCCCGGTCATCGCATCGATCCACGAACGCCGCGCCGAGATGCGCGCAGAAATCCGCGACAAGAGCGGTCTCGACCACGACCCGCGCCTGTCGTCGACGCGGCGGGTGCAGACCGCACCCGGCGACTAGCGCGATTCGGCCGCCGTGACCGGTCGGGCGGCGGTCGCGGCCGCCGTTGCGGCCTCGCGATCGTCATTCGCCGCTAAAACCGATGCCAGCGTGACACCCTCTGGCAGAACGACGAGCGAATAGCCGTCATTGGCGAGGTAGGTCTGCGCCAGCCGCTGGATATCGGCCGGGGTCGTCGACGTCGTATCGACGATATAGCTGCGCAGCACATCGACGCGGCGGGGATCGGTCGTCGCCCCTTCGAGCTCGTTCATGAAGAACACATTGCCCGACGAGGCGCGATAGATCAGCTCCTTGATCGGCGTCACCGCGCGATCGAGTTCGTCCGCCGCCACCGGCGCCGAGATCAACTCGCGCGCGATCGCACGCGCATGACGATAGAATGTGCCGATATCCTGCGGCTTGACCAGGCTCGCCGCCATCACCAGCCCGCCGCTCGCGAAATCGCGCGGCCAGTCGCTGCCGACCGAGGGGCTGTAGCTCGCCCCCTGATCCGCCCGCAGCCGGTCGAACAGGCGATCGTTGAAGATCGCAGCCAGCACGTCGAGCTGGCGCGCCTCGCGGATATTGTCGAGACCGCCCGCAGTTTTCCATACCATCACCGCGGCCGCCTGATTGGTATCGCCCGAATGGCGAAGCACCTGCGGCGTCGCCGACGTCGCCGGGAACGACACCGGCGCCGCCTCGCCCGGCTTCGGCTTGCGCTTCGCCAATGCGCCGAAGGTTTGCGCCAGAACCGCCTGTTCGTCGACCTTGGACAGGTCGCCGAACACGATCACTTCGATCGGTCCGCTCGCCAGCTCGCGCGACCAGAACGCGCGGAACCCCTCGGGAGTCAGCGCAGCGATCTGATCGCGGCTGGGTTCGGCGTAGCGCGCATCGGCCGGACGCAGCGCGGCGTAAAGCTCTCGGTCGAGCACCGCCGAGGGCGAACCGGAGGACGAATCATAGGCCGACAAACGCACCGCCCTCGCGCGACGCACCGGGGCGGGATCCCAACCCGGATTCTTCAGCTTGCTCGCGATCAGGCGCAACTGATCGGCGAAATCGCGCGAATTGGTCTCGGCCTCGAACCGGTAGGCCGATTCGTCGATGCCGAAATCGAGACCGATCAGACGCCCCGCGGTCATCGCTTCGATATCGCGCATGGCGAACTTTCCGATCCCGCTCTCGGCGAGCGCAAACGGCCCGGTCCACAACAGGTTGGGCTGCGTCGGCGAGAGGCCGCGGCGACCGCCGCCGAAGCGGACGCGAATGCGAATCTTGTCGGGCTCGACGTCGTTGTCGAGCAAGAGCGCGGTCACCCCGTTCGACAGCGTCAGTTTCTGCAATTCGAGTGCCGGGTCGGCTTCGACCGAGACCACCGTGCCCGGTTTGCCGAGCGGCGGCAGATCGTCGATCGCGACCTTGCTGTCGACGACACGCGCACTAGCGTCGCCCGGCACCGCGACCGTCGCGAGCTCAGCGAGCGCCTGCTCGGCATCGGCGGCGGGCGCGCTCGGCAATGTGGCGAAGGCGCGGACGACCATAGCCGAAAACAGCTTGCGGGTGGTTTTCAGCATCTGTTCGGGCGTGGCGAGCGGGCGGCTCGACCGGAACATTTCGCGATGGTGGACGGGATCGGATACCGTCTCGCCGATGTCGATCGCATCCATCAAATCGTCGACCAGGTCGCTGCCCGGCTGATTCTGGGCATTCTCGACCTCGCGCGTCATCACGACATCCATCTCGTCGTAAACGCGATCGATTTCCGCCTGGCTCGGCGGCGAGGCCAGCGCATCGGCAATCACGCCGCGCACGTCGGTCAGCGCCTTTTTCCAGTCGTCGACCGGGACGAGCGTAACGCCCGTCAGGATCGCCGAGCGGCTGATCTTGTCTTCGCCGACCTGCGCGACGACGTAGCTGCCACCGCTTCGCGCCCGCTCCTCAAGCCGCCGGTTGATGATCTGCGTCGCCAGAAAATCATGATAGAGCGACTGGGTATAGGCCACGCTGTCGCGAACCGGTCGCCATGGGCGCAGATACGACAGCGTCACGAGAGCCGGCTGCGTCGGCTCGTAGACGATCTTGGCCACGGGCAGGCCGGAGCGGGGATCGCCGAAATCGGGAACCGGCGCCAGGTCGCCGGTCGCCTTGAGTCGCCCGAAATGCTTTTCGATCAGCGCGGCGAAAGTCGACGGATCGCCGTCGCCGGCGATCGCGATGACGATATTGTCGGGTCGGTACCAGCGGTCGTGAAACGCCGCCAAGCCACCGGCGGTGGCGGCATTAAGGCTGGCCTCGGTGCCGATCGGCAAACGCTTGGCAAGCAACTGGCCGGCAAATGCGTGTTCGCGCATCGCATCGGCGACGCGCGCCTGCGGTCCGGCGCCCTCGCGCAATTCGGACAGGACCACGCCGCGTTCGCTGGCGACCGTCGCCTGGTCGAGATTGGGCGCTTCCATCATCCCCGCCACCACCGTCATCGCTTCTTCGAGCGCGGCCGGCGTGGCGCTAGGCAGATCGAGCTGATAGACGGTCGAAGTGGGGCTGGTCGCGGCGTTGGTGTCGCTCCCGAATGCGACGCCCAGCCGCTGCCACACGCGCTTCATCTCGCCATCGTCGAGGTAGCGCGATCCGCGAAAGGTGAGGTGCTCGATAAAATGCGCGAAACCGCGCTCGGCATCGGTCTCCATCAGCGAACCGGCGCCCACGCGGACGCGAATCGAAACCTGTCCCGGCGGCGCGCCATTGTTGCGCACGGCATAGCGCAAACCGTTTTCGAGCGTCCCGAACTGCCAGCCCAGGTCGCGCGGAATGTCGCTGGTGCCGTAAAGCCAGTCATCGGGGTCGACCGTCGGCGCGACGACCGCTTCGTCCGCATAAGCGATCGGGACGCACGTCAGCGGGGCGACGAAAGCCGCGGCGAGGAATGGCAGGGCGTAATGGCGAAAGCGGGGGCATGGGGTCATGTCCGCGCTATACCGGCGAGTGCCTGTCGTTGCGATGAATTTCGACCCGGCGGTCGGGAAGGAAACCGTCCTGCGTTCGTCACGGCGATGCGCAAAAAAAAAGCCCCCGACCAGCGGGGGCTTTTTCAATTCAATCAGGCAACCGGCTCAGGGGCTGGTCGGCGTATCGTCGTTGCCGTCGGCAGCGATGATGATCGCGGCGATGATGGCGGCCAGGGCAAGCAGGCCGATCACGTACGTACCAGCGCTACGTGCCTGGTTGGCATCGGTCATTTCAGCATCGGCGCGCGCCATATCGAACTGGCCGGCGCCCACAGCCGGCTGTGCAGCCGAAGCGATGACCGGAGTCGCGGTCAGTGCGACAGCAGCAGCGATCAACGATGTTTTCTTCAAAATCTTCATATTAGTTCTCCATATCACTGGCTCTTAGACCGAATCTTGCGCCCAGCCCAAACTGAAATTGTTTCTCTCGAAGCTAGGTACCGATTTGGAAAGCGTACCGCAACCCCATATCCTGAAAAACTTGCCTAGCCCCAAAGACTAAGCCTGTACTGTTGCAAATGGACCACGTCGGGAAAGGTTCCATAAAACCGCGCCTTAATCGTCGAAAATACCGTCGCATCCAAATCTTACGATTTGGTCAATAGATCGGCGACGGGTCCCGTCCGCCCGCGATCGCGATCCGATCAACCGCGCCTGACGGCGCCGAGCGCAACGCGCGTGACGGGATAGCCCTGCCCGCGGGCAATGCACAGCCATTCGCCCTGATCGTCGCGCTCGATCCACGGCGTGATCGTCGTCATCGCGCGCGCTGCGGCGTCGGCAACGGCATCTTCGTGCGAGCGATATTGGGCAAGCCGTTCAAGGTTGCGCAGGGTGGGAAAGATCGCATCGTGGCGTCCGTCCGAAATGGCGGACAGCATGGTCGCGGCCGGCGTCCAGAATGCCGACGCCGCCTCGGTCCCGTCGGGCGAAACCATGTCGCCCGCCCCTTCGAGCGAGGCGACATAGAAGCGCGTATCGAACGCCCGCTTTTCGCGAAAGCGCGGGTCCCAGCGAGCGAACGGCGTCAATCGCGACAGGTCCAGGTCGGCCCCTTCACGCGCCAGCACGCTGGCGAACGGTTCGCCGCCCGCCAATGCCTCGCGCCAGTCCTCGCGGACCGCGTCGCGCGCCGAGGCGACCGCGACCGCGAGACCGGTTTCCTCAATCGTCTCTCGAATCGCGGCGACGCGCGCGCCCGCATCATCGGCGTCCAGCTGCGGCGACAGCCGCCGCCCCAGCAAGACGTCGGCGGCGTCGACCCGGCCACCGGGAAACACCACCGCGCCAGGGGCAAACCGCATCGCGGCCGTGCGCTCGACGAACAACAGGTTCGGATCCGCCCCGCTGTCGCCGGCCCCGAAAACGATCAGCGTCGCCGCCGCGATCCCGGGCTTTTGGGGATCGACCTCGAACAGGCTGCCTGCTTCTGGCGGCGGGGGCGGAGTTGAGCTCATCGTGCGATGCTAGCCGCTGGCGGCGCGGCTGTCATCGCGCCAACGAGCTTTGCGAAGGTTTCGCGGGGACGGAAAATCCCGTAGCTCCCGGCGGAAGCGCCATTGCGCCAGCGTCGAAACGGAGTCATCGCGAGTCGGGCGTCGGGCGGGACTTCCCGCCGAGGCTCGCGTCAGGAGCGAGACTGGTGGAGCCGAGGGGAATCGAACCCCTGACCTCGTCATTGCGAACGACGCGCTCTCCCAACTGAGCTACGGCCCCGTGAGGCGTCGCTATAGGCACGACGATGTGGCCGCGCAATGTCCTTTTCGGTGAAAATCGGCACGATTTGTCCGAATCGCGACGCCCCCCTTTCCGGCGCCGGCCAAAGTCACTAGGTTGCGAATTGAAACCAAACAGGAGGAATATATCATGCCCCGCGCCTGGCACCTCGCTTCGCGTCCCGACGGGATGCCGACCAACGCCAATTTCGAGCTCAAGGAGCCGGGCGACGCCCCGCTCGGCGACAACCAGCTACGCGTCGTCAATCGCTGGCTGTCGGTCGATCCCTATATGCGCGGGCGGATGAACGACGTGAAAAGCTATGTCCCTCCGTTCCAGGTCGGCGAACCGATGACCGGCGGCGCGATCGGCGAAGTCGTCGAAAGCAGGCTGGCGGGTTTCGAGGCAGGCGACCTCATCCTCCATATGGCGGGCTGGCGCGAAGGCGGCGTGATCGGCGCCGAATCGATGCCGCACAAGCTGCCCAAATCGATGCTCGACACGGGTATCAGCCCGCAGACCTTTCTCCACAATCTCGGCCTGACCGGCGCGACCGCGTGGTTCGGCCTGCTCAAGGTCGCCGAGGCCAAGGAAGGCGAAACGGTCTTCGTCTCGGCCGCGGGCGGCGCGGTGGGATCGGCGGTGGTGCAGATCGCCAAGGCCAAGGGCATGACCGTGATCGGTTCGGCCGGCGGCGCCGACAAATGCGCCTGGGTCGAGGAGATCGGCGCCGACGCCTGCGTCGATTACAAGGCCGGCAGCCTGCTCAAGCAGCTATCGGCAGCAGCACCCAAGGGGATCGACGTCTATTTCGACAATGTCGGCGGCGACCATCTCGACGCCGCCTTCGCGCTCGCCCGCGATTACGCGCGCTTTGCGATCTGCGGCATGATCGACGTCTACAACAACGGCAAGCCGCAGGAACTGAAATACATCGTCCGCACGATCCCCGCGCGGATCCGGATGCAGGGCTTCATCTACACCGACTATCTGGCGCAGATGGACCATTTCTACGCCGACATGGGCGAACTCATCGCGAGCGGCAAAGTCCAGGCCCGCGAGACCGTGCGCGACGGCATCGAAGCGGCGCCCGACGCCTTTCTCGGCCTGTTCTCGGGCGAGAACACCGGCAAGATGCTGGTCAAGCTCTGAACGGGACTGCGCCTCATGTGGTCGCGGTGGCGCTGCGCCGCGGCCACCATTTCTCGAAGGCCGCGGCGTTCGAGATCGATCTGCTCGCGGGGCTCGGCGTTGCCGGCGACGGCCATTGCGGCGCGCGCGTCAAGCACCGCTCGCGGGCGCGTTACAATCCCGGCCTGGTCAATCTGCGCCAGGTCCATTTGATCGCCAGCGAGCTGCTCGACGAGCTGCGGGCGGCCGGCTTCGACCTGGCGCCCGGCGATATCGGAGAGAATGTGACGACGCGCGGGATCGACCTGATCGCGCTGCCGCTGGGCACGCGGCTACGGCTCGGCCCCGACGCGATCGTCGAGATCACCGGCCTGCGCAATCCGTGCATCCAGATGGACCGGTTCATGCCCGGGCTGATGGCGGCGACGCTCGATCGCGACGCCGATGGCGCGCTGGTCCGCAAGGCCGGGGTGATGAGCGTGGTGATCGAACCGGGGCGCGTTCAGCCGGGCGACGCCATCGCGATCGCGCTGCCCGACGAGCCGCATCGGGCTCTGGAGCCCGTCTGACATCCGCCTCAGGCGTCGAGCTTGATGCCCAAAAAGCCGGGAACGGGACCGTTCCAGTCGCCATCGGCGCTCGTGGCGTCGACCTGCTTGTGCGGCGCCGCGTCTTCGACACGAGCGGGCTTCGCGGCCTTTGGCTTGCGCTCGGCCCTGGCGGGTTCGGCAGTCCTGGCCGAGGCGTCTTCGCGCGGCGCGTCAGCGATGTCGGCCTTTGCCGGCGGATCGGCGCGCTCAACCGGGGCGGGTCGCGGTGCGGACGATTCGCGCCTCCCGCCACGCGAACGGCGCCTGGCTGTCGGCGCGTCGTCGGTGTCGCGCTTGGCGGGCTCGGGTGCGTCGGCCTCGGCTTCCGGGACGGCGTCAGCGGCTGCAGCGCCCTCGACCGGCGCATTGCTCGTGCCGCCGTCGCCTTCGCCGAGATAGTCGACCTTGTAGCCGACCAGCTTCTGGATGTTGTCGATCGCCTCTTCGTCGGCGGGCGTGACGAAGGTGTAGGCGACGCCGCTCGCCCCTGCCCGGCCGGTCCGGCCGATGCGGTGGACGTAATCGTCGGGATGCCACGGCGCGTCATAGTTGAAGACGTGGCTGACGCCCTTGATGTCGAGGCCGCGCGCGGCGACGTCGGAGGCGACCAGCAGGTTGATCGCGCCCGACTTGAACGCGTCGAGTTCGGCGATCCGCGTTCCCTGGTCGATGTCGCCGTGGATTTCGCCCGACTTGAAGCCCGACTGTTTCAGGCTCTTGTTGAGGTCGCGAACGGTCGTCTTGCGGTTGCAGAAGATGATCGCGGTCGAGACCTTTTCGGCCTTGAGCAGCTTGATCAGCGTCTCGCGCTTGCCCCGCGCCGACGTTTTGATCAGCCGCTGGGTGATGTTGACGTTCGCCGTCGCGGGGCGTGCGACCTCGATATATTTGGGATTGGTCAGGAACTTGTCGGCCAGTTTCTTGATCGGCGGCGGCATCGTTGCAGAGAACAACAGCGTCTGCCGATTGGCCGGCAGTTTGGTGCAGATGCTTTCGATGTCGGGAATGAAGCCCATGTCGAGCATCCGGTCGGCCTCGTCGATGACGAGCAGGCTGCAGCCGTTGAGCATGATCTTGCCGCGCTCGAACAGGTCCATCAGCCGGCCCGGCGTGGCGATCAGGACGTCGACGCCCTTTTCGAGCGCCTTGATCTGGTCGCCCATCGATACGCCGCCGATGAGCAGCGCCATCGAGAGCTTGTGGTATTTGCCGTATTTCTCGAAATTCTCGGCGACCTGCGCCGCGAGTTCGCGCGTCGGCTCGAGGATCAGGCTGCGCGGCATGCGTGCGCGGCTGCGCCCCTCGGCGAGGATATCGATCATCGGCAGGACGAACGAGGCGGTCTTGCCCGTGCCCGTCTGGGCGATGCCGATAATGTCCTTCATCATCAGCACCGGCGAGATCGCCTGCTGCTGGATCGGCGTCGGCGTGTCGTACCCCGCCTCGGTTACGGCGCGGAGGGTTTCGTCGGACAGGCCAAGATCGGCAAATTTCATCGAGATAGGACAGTTCTTTCTGGTGGGATCGGACGGCGCCATCGCGGCGACGAGCAACGGTTCGGGTCACCGTCACGGACAAGCGGCGGCCTTGTCGCCACAGCGCGCGAATGTCAAGGAAATCGCGGCAGTCCGACGATTCAGTCGCGGATCGCGACGGGTACCATCAGGCGAAACTTCTCGATCGCGCAGCGCGCGCCCGACCGCGCCTGGATGACGTCGCGCCCCGCGCAGATCATGCCGTCCTCGTTGCGATCGATGTAAAAACCCGAATAGAAATCGAGCGTCCGGCAACTCTCGTCGAGCCGCGCGCGCAGGCGCTGGCGTTCGGAGGTCAGCAGGTCGATCGAATCGTCGCGCGTCACCTGGACGCCGCGCAGGCTCTGGATCGGCAGGCAGCGCGGAGCCTTTTTCTCGCGCCAGACGATCGTCGGACTGGGCGCATCGCCATTCGCCGACGGGCTGGCGGGGCGAAAGCTGCTGGCGCGCGAGCGCGCGGGAATGCGGATGATCACGCGCTGTTCGACGATGACCTGGCGCCAGCGCAGGCGATCGTCGGGAAGCGGCGCCCCCGTGGCGACCGCCACCGGATCGTCCCGCCCGTCGACGATCGGAGCGGGCTCGCTCGCCGCGTTTGCGGCGACCATGGTGAGCGGGAGGGCGAGCAGGATCGACAGCGAACGGGACTCCGGAAATTTGCAAGGCGGCCCGAAGCGATGACCGCGCCTGACAGCTAATACCCGATCCCGGCTAGGTGCAAGCGATTGAACGTCGCATGAACTCGTCGGTCCTCGCCGCCGTCCCGCCATCGGTCCGATCGAGTCGCGGGGCTTGCGTGGCGGTCCAACCCCCAATAAAGCGGCACGCTTACAACGATGGCAACCGCCTGACCCCCCAATTCCGAACCCTATTGTCGAAACCCTGCAATTTTCTGGAGTCCTATTCATGGCCAAGGCGCCTAACGCTCAGCTTCCGATGTTTTACAAAGATCTATTGCCCATTTCGAGCAAGGATCATGCCCAGTGGAAGGCGCGCCAGGTCGACCATGCCAAGTTCGTCGACGGCCAGAACGCGATTCCCCTGACGTCGGACGAATTCGCGCAGGCTTCGCGTTTTTACCCGATCGTGTTTTCGACCGGCGAGACGCCGGTCCCCCTGGCCCTGATGGGGCTCAACGAAGGCGTCAACACCGCGATCGACGACGACGGCAAGCTGCGCGGCCCGGTCTATGTGCCCGCCTATATCCGTCGCTATCCCTTCCTGCTCGCGCGCCTCAATCCCGATGCCGAGGAAATGTCGTTGTGTTTCGACCCCACGTCGGAAGTCGTCGGCAAGTTCAAGGACGGCGAGGCCCTGTTCGAAAAGGGCGAGCCGAGCGAAACGCTCAAGCAGGTCATGCAGTTCTGTGAACAGTTCGAACAGGCCGGCGCGCGCACCCAGGCATTCATGAAGGAGCTCGCCGAGCTCGACCTGCTGATGGAAGGCGAAGTCTCGATCCAGCCCCCGGGCAGCGATAAGCCGTTCGTCTATCGCGGCTTCCAGATGGTCGACGAGACCAAGCTGCGCGACCTGCGCGGCGACACGCTGCGCAAGATTTCGCAGAACGGCATGCTGCCGCTGCTTTACGCGCACCTGTTCTCGTTGCAGCTGATGCGCGACATTTTCGGCCAGCAGGTCGCCCAGGGCAAGATGCCGCAGGTGACCGAAGCGCCCCAGCCCGAAGGCGTCTGACGATATGGCGATCACCGGCTCGACGACCACCAGTCCTCGCTACTCGAAAGTGGCGGCATGGTTTCACTGGGTCATCGCGGCGCTGGTGATCGCCAATATCCTGATCGTCGAACTGACCGAAGACGCCGCGCGCGCGGTCCGCGGCGAATGGATCGGAACCCACAAGGCGGTCGGGATCACCATCCTCGTCCTGACCCTCGGTCGCCTCGCCTGGCGCATCGGCCACCGCACGCCGCCGCAACCGGCGACGATGAAGCGCTGGGAAGTCGTGCTCAGCAAGTCGCTCCACGCCTTGTTCTATTTCCTGCTGCTGGCGCTGCCGATCTCTGGATGGATATTCACGTCGACGCATGGTCGCGCGATCGACTGGTTCGGACTGTTCCCGATCCCGGCCCTGCCCGTCGGCGACAGCGAAAGCCTTCACGAGACGGTCGAAGGCGTTCACAAGCTGATGGGCAGCGCGATGCTGTATCTGGGCGTGTTGCACATTCTCGCCGCGCTCAAGCATCAGTTCTACGACCGCGACGGGCTGATCGGGCGAATGAACCCGTTCGCGCGGTAACGCTTGCCCGCCGCGACGCGGCGCATCCTTGAATCGCCCGACCCCCGCACCTAAATAGGAGTTGTGCAGCGCCGGTCCCCCCTTTTCCGGGGCTGCATGGATACCCTTCCACGGAAGGGTTCTCCTCCCTGGACCCTAGCCACCTCGTGCATTGTACGAGGTGGTTTTTTATTGGCTATTCGGCCGCCTCGGCAGGCGGCAACGCAACCGCGCGCATTGTGGCTGCGGCGGTGTCGGCCAGTTGCTTTACCAGTGCGGAGATCGCCGCAACGCCCTCGGATCGGGGGTGGCCGTTGCGGTCGAGATAAAGGTCGCGGGCGATTTCGACCTGGACGCCATGAATCCCCCTCGCGGGATCGGCATGGCGATGGACGCCATGGCCGCCGGCATAGGGATGGTTGCGCACGCAGCTCAAGCCGGCGGCGCGCGCCACTGCCGCCAGCCGGTCCGCAATCTGCGCGCTCGTCGTCGTCGCCTTGCGATCGCCGAGCACGAGATCGGCCGAGCGCGGCCAGCCGCGCCCGGCATGGCGCGGCATCGAATGGATATCGACCAGCATCGCCGCACCGAACCGGGCGCGACGAACCTCCAGCGCATCGGCGATGGCGCGGTGATAGGGCGCATGGATGCGAGCGATCCGTCGATCGAGATCGGCCTCGGCAAATGGCCCGCGCCACAGCATGCCGCAGTCGGGCGTCGCGGCGGGGAACACCCCCTGGCCCTGGCGCCATTTTCCCCTCGCATCGCGTCCCTCGCGATCGTCGGGATCGCGGTTGAGGTCGACGCAGGCGCGCGCGACATGCGCCACCATCGCGCGATGCCCGGCGGCCACGGCGTCGGCGATCAGCAGGTCGGCGTAGCGGTCCTCAAGCTGCCGCAGCGTCGCCGCCGGAACCGCCGCGGCTGCGAGCAGCGGCGCGGGATAGTCGCGCCCGGCGTGCGGCACCGCCAGCACCACCGGCGAGGCGAGCGCGTCGGGGCCACGCCAGGCGAACGGGGCATCGCGATCATCCACGCTACTTTTGCTGCCCAAGCCGCCCCGAAATGGGAAAGCGGTGCGATCGCTCCTCCTCACCTCTGGCGCCGCCGCCCCGAATCATGCATGTTCGCGCTCTATCGGCGCAATCGGGCCCCTTATCGGGCCAATGATCGGAGACGTGCATATGCACCGCATATTGCTGGCAGAAGACGACGATGTCATGCGCGAATATCTGGCGCGGGCGCTGACCAACGCCGGATACCACGTCACCGACGTCGACCGCGGGACCGCGGCGCTGCCGTACCTCGAATCGGGCACGTTCGACCTGCTGCTGACCGATATCGTCATGCCCGAAATGGACGGCATCGAGCTGGCGCAAAAGGCCGCGTCGATGTCGCCCGACACGCGGATCATGTTCATCACCGGTTTTGCCGCCGTGTCGCTGCGCGCCGGCGAAACGATGCCGCATGCCAAGCTTTTGTCGAAACCCTTCCACCTCAAGGATCTCGTCGCCGAGGTCGATTCGATCTTCGGCTCGCAAAGCGCCATCGGCACCAGCTGAGCCAGGCGCGGCAGCGAAAGCTTCGCCGCCGCGATTGGCGGTTGCATCGCCACGCCGTTGCCACTAGTGACCCGCTCCAGAGTGGGCGTGTAGCTCAGTGGTAGAGCACTGTGTTGACATCGCAGGGGTCGCAAGTTCAATCCTTGCCACGCCCACCATAATTTCCCCGCGATGTCAGCCAGATTTCCACATTTCAACGCGCCGACGCGCAGCGTTCGGTGGGTCAATTGCGCGGTGAACTTTCGCCGCCCTGCGGTTCATATTGCTGATTGCCGCAGCCAATGGTGACGGTTGAAGCCGCCGTACGCTGTCGGCTCGGTTGCCTGGGCGCTTCTGCAGATCGCCTTTGAGTTGCCGCAGCCATTCAATGGCGCCACGGGGAGTTTCAGTCGAGCCGCAGCAGCCGGTTGGCGCCTGAAGCTTTGACCGAAGCGACTGACCGAAATCGCTCGATTGTCCCACCGGTTGCCGCAAGGTGAATTCACCTCGCTGTCATTTCGCGATCTGCACGGCGGGTCGATGGCTCGATTGAGGGCTTGCCCAATTCAGGCAGGTGCGACAGGAATGCGGTATTACCGGGGGATGCAATGTCGAAGTGGAAAAGCGCCCTTGCCCTTCGTCCGGCACAGTGGGCCCTGCTTTGGGAAGCCGCCATCGCTCTGGCGGTGGCCAAAAGCCAGGTGTTGCTACTGTCGCAGCGACGGCTGGCCGAACTGCTCGTCCAGATGATGGTCGAGGGTGACGACCAAGTCGCCTCAGGGGGCTCGGCCGACATGGCCTTCAGCGGCAATGTGGCCCGCGAAATCGCGCGGGTCGTGCGCAATTCGCCAATCGAACTTGCCTGCCTGCCGCAGGCGCTCGCGGCTTACCGCATGCTCGGTCGGCGCGGGATAGGCTCGCAGGTTCGTCTCGGCGCCCCGCTCGATTGCAATGGAGCGCGCGAAATGCACGCCTGGCTCAAGGTCGGCGACACCTGGGTGACGGGGCATTGCAACGAAAAACGATACGCCCGCTTTCTGCCGTCGCAGATTACGCACATCGCTCCGTCGGCGTTCGATTAGGCCGCGATGAGCCTGATTTTCGGACTCGTCGCCCGCGGATTGCCCGACATTCCGCCAGCCTGGCCGAATATGGTCGAAGCGGCT
>Ga0100392_1000797_pt1 | contig 28693 bp, 40 predicted proteins | sample CryGeymeta201516_FD_81548 | JGI IMG/M metagenome (GOLD analysis project Ga0100392, IMG submission 81548) | Groundwater microbial communities from Crystal Geyser aquifers in Utah, USA - Crystal Geyser metaG 2015-16 | ecosystem: Environmental > Aquatic > Deep subsurface > Groundwater | place: USA... | reverse complement strand
TTTAAATAACGGAGAGTGGCGCAGTTGGCTAGCGCACCAGTATGGGGTACTGGGGGTCGGGGGTTCGAGTCCCCCCTCTCCGACCAACTTAAACTTTTTTAAGTGAAATATGCTGAAAAGAATCATAAAATTTATTAAATCATCCATCCAACCACTTCTTTTACTAATAATTACCGTAATCTTATTTTTGGGATTATTTAAAAACGAAATACAATTATGGAAATTTAATAATTGGCCTCGTTACAGAGAAAGAGAAATAAGCTATGGTGATAAATGTACAAAGAATGAATCGAATCCTGAGTACTGGACTAGATATAGTGAGATTCTTAAGGAATGCCCAGATAAAATAAATTCAAAATTGCCAAAGTTACTTATAACAAAAGAAGATTATCAAGAGTATGAATTAAACAAGAAGGAAAGAGAAGAATGCATAGAGACGAAAGAGAAAGAAATAACATCACCACCATTTATTGACAAAAAATATATTTGCAAGCAAACAAGAAAAGAAACTTGGTTTTACGCTTTTGGTAAATATTGGTTCAAAAAGTAAGTATATTGCATGAAAAGGTCACCTAGCGGTGCAAAATTTATATTTAAAAAAACGTCTAAGAGCCGTTTTCTTTCCCAGATTAAACAAAGACTACAGGATGATGTTGGAACAATTCTAGATCTTGTGAGTCAACATAATTCAAAATCAGAAAGAGGTATAGGGTATTGGGCATCACTGCGAATGATATTACCAATTATTGAAGCTATTGTACATATAGAAAATGCTTCACCTCAATCGATATTAACTAAAATAAACATTCCAACACCCTATTTAATGTGGGATCTTTTCAGACATTCATTGATGCATGGTGATTTAATTCATTACGGCAAATATAAAGGTAAGCAAATTACGTGGGGCGTATCAATATCAAAAGATTTAAATACCCATATTATTCGTGACAAAAAAATTCATATAAGTGTTTACAAACTGTACGAAGACCTGAATAAATATCTTGATACAAGTATTGCTAGCACCAATCAGACAGAAATTGATGTCGAAGTGGGTGTCTTATATGAGAATTCTAATACAAAAAATAAAATGAAAAGAGAGATTATTGATGAATTTTCAAAATTATAACTGTACTCGCCCGAAGGGCGAGAAAATCGCGCGCCCTTCGACAAGGCTTCGACGGTGAGCCCTTCGGCAGTGAGCTCAGGGCCGAACTGCTCAGCCGAACCGCTCAGGGTAGACAAAGATTCTAACTTTCTTGTCCTGAATGAAATCGAAGGATTCGTAAATCTCGACAAAGATAAAATTTTTGTATTTAAACTATTTACTTAAAATCGCAATTTTTGGTACTTTTTACGCTCCAGCAAAATTTGTACCATTTTACGGATGCGAACAGCTATAATCCGTACATTTCTCTCAAATCGTCCTCGTTTTCCACTTTCTGGGCAAGAATTATTTTGACCTCGTCTGGCACTTCAAAAATTTCCCGGAGAAATTTTATTTCTTTTTCGCAAGGAAACGGAAAAATAAAAACACTCTCTTGGAATTGATAAAACTCCAATTCCTTAAGTTTTTTTCGAAAAAACTCTCTTGCTTCTTTTTTCTCTTCAGGGATATCAAAGACAACAATTCTCCATTTCCTGTCCCAAAAATCAGGTCTTCTAATCTCTAGTTTGTCAAGATTATATTTTAAAATTTCTATTTTCCCCTTATCCGTAATTTTAACAACGGTTTCACCGCCTTCTTCGGAAAACGTCACCAAGCCTTTTCTTTTTAAACGTGTAATATTCCTTCGCAAAAGTGGTTGATGGAATTTCTGCCATGAGGAAAATACTGGGTCATCTTTAAATAATCTCACAGCCCCAGGAGCAAGCATCGCTAAAGTCAAAACTGCGCCAGCCTTAAGAATCGTTAAAATTGTCTCTTTATCCGGATATTTTCTATCTTTCATCTTCTCCCCCAATGGTACCTCTATGTTATGGTACCAATTATGCTCCAGCATCAATAGTACCAATTTATTATCTAGTAAAATTTTGAGGGTTTTTTATTATCTCTTTGGAGATTGTTTTTTTTTCCTCGCCCTCCTAATCTTACTTCTCGCCTTTTCAATTCTATTCGAAAACGGCTCGAAGAGCGATTTTGGGAGGATTTCGTCGAAAAAACTATCGCTTCGGGCTCTGTTTTTTCTTCCTTGCTTTGCCGGCCAGGCCAACTTTTCTTCGTTCTTTTGCCCGGGGGTCTCGAGTTAGAAGTTTTGATTTTTTTAAAACAGAATGATAAAGCTTGCTATTTTCCTTGTCCAAAGCCCGGGCTAATCCGTGGATAACTGCCTCTAATTGTCCTTCCTTTCCTGATCCTTCGGTCTTAATGGTAGCATAATATTTCCCTAAAGTGTCAGTTGCTTGAAATGGCTTAAGATAGGCAATTTTCGCTACCTCACCAGAAAAATAATCTCCAATTGGTTTGCCATTAACTAAAATTTCTCCTTTACCAGAAAAAAGTCTTACTTTGGCCGTAGCAGTTTTTCTTCGACCAATAGCAAAAACAAATTTTGACTTTTGACTTTTAACTTTTGACTTTTTTCCCATATGGATGTTTTTCATCAATAAATATTTTTAATCTCACTAGTCTTTTATCTTTTAATTTATTTTTGGGTAACATTCCTGCCACCGCATGTTCAATAATCTTTCTTGGGTCTTTTGCCATTTGTTCCTTAAGGTTTACTTGGCGAAATCCTCCAGGATATCCTGAATGGCGATAATATTGCTTTTGCGTTTCCTTTTTCCCCGTGACTTTTATTTCTTTCGCGTTAATAACCACTACATAATCACCACAATCAAGATGAGGAACAAAATAAGGCTTGTTTTTGCCTATCAAAAGCGTGGCAATTTCACTCGCTAGTCTGCCTAAAATCTGGCCATTGGCGTCAATCAAATGCCAGAAGTGTTTGATTTCTGAGACTTTAGGTGAATAAGTAGTCATATTTAATAGCGTTTCTTCTCTGTGCCCTCTGTTCTTTTCTGTACCCCCCGTGATTGCTTTTTTCTATCCGGTTTCTCCTCCTCCTTCTTCTTCGATTTCTCTACAAATTCTAATCTCACCATCATCGCATTATCTCCGCGGCGAGGACCCAAGCGAATCATTCGGGTAAATCCTCCTCCTCTTGTTTTAAAAAGTGGGCCTAACTCATCGATAATCTCTCGAACGGCAATTTTATTTTGAAGAAAAGCACCAATCATCCGCCTTGCCTGAAGAGTACCAGTCTTTCCCCGAGTTATTAATTTATCAACTAGCCCTCTTATTGCCTTAGCCTTGCTTTCGGTGGTTTTAATTTCTCCATGAATTACCAAAGCATTAATTAAATTTTTAAAGAGGGCTTTTCTTTGAGCTTGTGAACGAGAAAGCTTTTTGCCAGCTACCCGATGCCTCATTTCACTCTCCTTTTAGGTTAATCTTCCTTTTCGCCAAGGCTACCTGAACAATTTTAATCGACTTTTCCCCTAAATTTTTAATCTTTACCAAATCTAAATATGTTGTCTTGGCTAAATCCTCAACCGTTCCGTAGCCTCCTTTGCGAAGAGTGTTGGCAATTCTAGTAGGTAAATCTATCTCTTCGACTGTTAGTTTTAAGACTTCAGCCGGAAATTCTTCAATTTTTTTCTTTTCTTTGGGCGCCCTTTTCGGCTCAACAACTTGTTGAAAATAATCAACCAAAATCCCAGCTGCCTCTTTTAAGGCCTGGCCTGGCTTAATTGTTCCATCGGTAAAGATTTCTAAAATTAATCTGTCAAGATCAGTCCGCCGACCAACTCTGGTTGCCTCAATCCTAAAGTTTACTCTTTGAACTGGAGAAAACGAGGCATCAAGAGGAATAACTCCCAATTTCTCCACCTCTCGCTCCTCGGCTGGAACGAAGCCATGCCCGGATTCGGCAAGCATCTCTAATTTAAGACGATGATTTTTACTTGCTAGGCTGCCTAAAACTAAATCGGGGTTAACAATTTTTACCTTGGCTGGAACTTTTATATCCCCAGCCTTAACCTCTCCCGGCCCAGCTTTTTCAAGTTTAAGTTCTGTTGGTTTTTCCCCATCATAACAAAGTCGAATTTGTTTGATATTTAAGATTAACTCAATAATATCTTCTTTTAATCCTTCAAGGGTGGAAAATCTATGTTTGATGCCATTTATTTTTACCTGAACAATCGCCGCTCCCTTAAGACTAGTTAACAAGACCCGCCGCAGGGCATTGCCCAAGGTGTTTCCATAACCCTGAGCGAGCGGTTCGATAATAAACGAACCATATTGGTCTGTCTCTTTTTCTTTTTTAATTTGGAAGAGTGGATCAACCATAATTATCTCGAGTAATATTCTACTATTAATTGTTCGGCGATGTCAGCCCCAATTTCTTCTCTTGTTGGCAGTCGAATAATCTTACCAACTGCCGCCTTTTTTTGCAACCAAGAAGGAATCTCCTTCTTTTTTTCCGCCAGTGATTTTTTTACCACTTCTATTTTCATCGCCTTAGGATTTAAGTTAATCACCTGTCCTGGCTTAACTTGATATGAGGGAATGTCAACTTTTTTGCCATCAACCAAAATATGACCATGACGTACTAGTTGTCTGGCAACTGAGCGAGAGGGAACAAATCCTAGCCGGTAAACAACATTATCAAGCCTTGATTCCAAAAGCTGAAGCAGAGCCTCACCAGTAACTCCTCTTTTTTTAAAAGCTTTTTTAAAATAGCGCCTAAATTGTCTTTCTAAAACACCATAAGTTCGCTTGGCTTTTTGCTTTTCCCGCAGCTGGACGCCATACTCACTTAATCTCCGCCTCATTTTCAGTCCATGTTGTCCTGGAGCAACTGCCCCTTTTTTCTCTAATGGACATTTTGGGGAAAAACAACGCTCACCTTTTAGAAAAAGTTTTGTTCCTTCTCGTCGACATAAACGACATTTTGAGTCAAGATATCTTGCCATTTAAACTCTCCTTCTTTTTTTCGCCCTTGGCCCGTCATGGGGAATTGGGGTAACATCGGCAATTAAACTCATTCTTAATCCTACGGCTCTTAAAGCCCTTAAGGCTGCATCCCTTCCTGGACCTGGACCTTTAATATAAACCTCTACTTCTCTAACACCTAACCCCATTGCTTTTTTAGCCACAGTCTCAACGGTTGTTGTCGCCGCAAAGGGAGTCGCTTTTCTTGCCCCTTTGAAACCTGTTGAGCCAGTTGAACCCCAACAAATAACATCTCCCTTTAAATCAGTAAAGGTAACAATGGTATTATTAAATGTGGCCGTCACATAAACCTTAGCTTTAGTGATATCTTTGTTTTGACTAGTTTTGGTGGTCATATTTCAAGTTTTACTTCCCCTCTTCCTCTTTAGGTATTTCTTTACCTTTAAATCTTGCCAGCTCCTTTTTCTTTAGCGCTCCGATTGTTTTTCTTTTACCCCTTTTGGTTCTGGCATTAGTCCGGGTCCGCTGACCACGAACTGGCAAATTTTGAATGTGTCTTGCCCCCCGATAGGTGCCAATCTGCTTTAAACGCTCGATATCATCGGTAATCTTTTTTCTTAAATCTCCTTCAACCGGAAATTTGTCAACCACTTTTTGCAATTTGGTAACCTCTTCGGCGGTCAAATCTTTTACCCTTTTTGCCGGATCTACCCCTGCTTCGGCTAAAATCTTAACGACATTCCGCCGCCCGATACCAAAAAGGACGGTTAAGCCGATATCTATTCTTTTTTCTTCTGGTAATTCAATTCCAGCAATTCTCGCCAAATTAGATATTAGATATTAGATATTAGATATTAGCAAGCTAAGCTAACACCTCACGCCTAACACCTAAAACCTCCTTTCATCCCTGCCTTTGTTTGTGTTTTGGATTTTGGCAAATAACATAAAGCCGTCGGTGGCGACGAACTAATTTACACTTTGGACAAATTTTTTTGATACTCGCTCTTACTTTCATTTGTATCGGTATACTATTCTTCCCCTTGTCTCATCATAGGGTGTCAGTTCTACCGTCACCCTGTCTCCAGGCATTACCTTAATATAGTTTATTCTCATTTTACCTGCCAAATGACATAAAACAATTTTTTGGTTGTCAATTTTTACCCGAAACATGGTATTGGGCAATGACTCAATTACCACTCCCTCAACCTCTTCTTTTTCTTTTTTGTTCATTAGTATGATTTTACCAATTTTTTAGCTTCAATTCAATCCCTCCGAAACTTTAGTGAAGGGGGACAAAAACTGTCTTTTCAAATAATGCCGCCAGACTACCATCAGCCGTCTCAAGCGTCCAACCATCATTTTTCAAAATCAATTCTGGACTACCCTTTGAATAAATTACTTCAATTGCTAGGGTCATTCCCGGTTTAAGCAGGGGGGTTACCACTATCTTCTCTTGCAAATAACAAGGAATCTTTGGTTCTTCGTGCAGTTTCCTCCCCACCCCGTGTCCAGTTAAAGCTTGAATTGGGCTAAAGCCAGCTTTTTTAATCTCTTTTTCAATTGCCAAAGAAATATGACCAACTCTGTTTCCTGCTTTCGCCATTTTAATCGCTTTCTCCAAGGCTCTTCTCCCTACTTCTAAGAATTTTTCATTCTGAGTTTTAAGTTTTGAGTCTTGATTTGTAACTTCTACTGTCCATGCCTCATCGACATTTAATCCCCCAAATTTCATCCCCATGTCTATGCTAACAACATCATTTTCTTTCAACCGATAATTATCAGGAATTCCGTGAACTACCCCTTGGTTGACGTTAATGCAGGTTGCCCATTTGTAGCCGGGAACCATCTTAAATGAGGGCAAGCCTTTTTGTTTTTCAATGAGCGATTCGGCTAATCTATCCAGTTGAGAAAGACGAATTCCGGGTTTAGCTTTATTTAAAACCCTCCTCAATATTCGTCTTAACCGTTTCACTCCCTCTTTCATCACCTTAATCTCTTCTTTGTTTTTTATCGGTATCGCCATAATTCTCAATTTTCAATTCTTAATTTTCAATTTACTTAAAATATCCTGATGAATTACCTCAATCGGTCGCTCGCCATCAACCTTAAGCAAAATCCCTTTTTGACGATAAAATTTCAAAGCTGGTTTGGTTTGACGATGATAAATCTCTAAACGCCTCTTAATTAATTCTAGAGTATCGTCTTTTCTTCCCCTCTTAAGCAAGCGCTTCATGTTCTCCTTGTCAGAAACCTCAACATAAATTACTTTGTCTGGGATAAATTTAAAATCCTTAGCCTGAGATAAAGACCTTGGAAATCCATCAATTACCACCCCAGTTCTATAACTTGAAGATTTCAGTTGTTTGCTTATGACATCAACCATTATTTTGCCTTCAACCAAACTTCCTGCTTCCATCGCTTTTTTAATCTCGCGTCCCCGTTGGGATTTTTCCTGAGAAAGATAATAAAGCAACTCGCCTGACTCTAAACACGGAACACCAAGAAATTCGGCCAGCAATCTTGCTTGGGTTGATTTACCGGAGCCGGGTGGTCCTAAAACTATAATATTCATTTTACTTGAGAAATCCTTCGTAACTTCTCATCACCAACATTGCTTCAAGTTGTTTGGTGGTCTCTAAAATTACAGAAACCACAATCAAAATTCCTGTTCCTCCTAGGGTCATTGTCGCTACCCCAGTTAAACCTTGAGCCAATGAAGGCAAAATTGCCACTAAACCTAGAAAAATTGCTCCGGCTAAGGTAATCCGTGTTAAAATTTTATTTAAATAATCAGCCGTTGGCGCCCCCGGACGAATTCCGGGAATAAATCCACCATATTTTTTGATTTCCTCAGAAATCTTTTCGGGGTTAAAGATAACGGCGGTGTAAAAATAAGTGAAGCCCACAACCAAGAAAAAGTAGGTCAGGTTATAAATAAGTCCACCAGGACTAAAAACAGTGGCCATCTCCCTGGCAATTTTGCTTAAAACTGGATTGGGAACTCCTTGTAGAAAATTACCAATCATTGAGGGTAAAAGAATTAAAGAAATGGCAAAAATAATGGGAATTACCCCGGCTTGATTAATTTTCAAAGGTAAATAAGTTGACTGTCCTCCATAAACTTTCCGACCAGTAATTCTTCTAGCATATTGAATGCGGATTTTCCGATCAGCTTCATTAACAACTACAATAGCAGCGATAACTAAAATTGCCATCACCAAAAAAACAGCGGTATTGAAAAAGCTTCCTGGTTCAAAAACCGCCAGGGTTTGACCAAAAGCCACAGGAAATCGACCAACAATACCAGCAAAAATAAGCATGGAAATGCCATTGCCTATCCCATTTTCGGAAATCAACTCTCCTAGCCACATCAAAAAAATTGTGCCGGCAGTCATGGTCACCACCAAACCAATCAGGTTTAATGGATTTAAAGTCCCAATGATTTGTTGATTCCGAAGCAGGGCATACATTCCAAAAGCCTGAAGAGCAGCTAAAGGAACGGTCACAATTCGAGTGTATTGATTGATTTTTTCTCGCCCAAATTCGCCTTCTTTGGATAGAGCCTCGAGTTGGGGAATAACCATGGTCAAAAGTTGAAAGATAATCGAGGCATTAATATAAGGGTTTAATCCTAAAGCCATAATCGAAAAGTTAGCCAAGGTTCCTCCAGAAAATATATCTAAAAGTCCTAAAAGTTGACTGCGGGAAAAAAGCTGCTTTAAAGCCGTGGTATCTACCCCCGGCACCGGCACATGGGCGGCTAAACGAAAAACTATAAAAATTCCGGCGGTAAATAAAATTCGCCTTTTTAATTCCGGCACTTTCCAGGCGTTGATAATCGTATTGAGTATTTTATTCATAAATTCCTAATATCTAACATCTAATATCTAACATCTAATATCTAACTACTACTTTCCCTCCTGCCTTTTCGATCTTTTTAATCGCTCCCCCAGAGCAAAGCAACTCAACCTTTAATGGTGTTTTCAATTCCCCATCTCCTAAAATTTTCACTCCAAATTCTTTAGCTTCTTTTTCCTTAACAATTCCGTGTTTAATTAAAGTTTCGATATTGACCGAAGAATTTTTAGGTAAGACATTAAGATATTTAACATTTACAATCACCGGAGAAAAATTTGATGGTTTAAATTTTCCCTTTCCTCGTTGGAGTGGTAATCTTTTTAGCAACGATTTTTTAATTTTTGTCCCTTCAAAGGTCAAGGCAATCTTCCCTCTTGCCTTAGCTCCCTTGGCACCACGACCAACAGTATGTCCTCCTTTGCCTGAGCCATAACCTCGACCAAGACGTTTTATCTTTCTGCTGGTTATCTTTGGCAATTTACTTAGCTTCATAATCCTCACTTTTGAGTTTTTTTAATGCTTCCATTGTCGCATAGACATTACTTGCTTTATTATTGCTCCCTAAAATCTTAGAAACAATATCTTTAATTCCCGCTGCTTCAACCACATCTCTAACCGCTCCGCCAGCAATTACCCCAGTCCCCGGAGGAGCAGGCTTTAGTAAAACTTCAGCCGCTCCGTGTTTTAAACGAATTTGATAGGGAATAGTTGTTCCTCTCATTGGCACTTCAATTAGATTTTTTTTCGCCCGATTCAATCCTTTTCTTATCGCCGAGGTCACATCCGGCGCCTTTCCCAAACCAATTCCAACTTTACCCTTTTTATTTCCAACAACCATTAAAACTGAAAAGGCGATTTTGTTCCCACCTTTTGTTTTTTTGGAAACCCGATTTACTTGGACTACTTTTTCTTCAAGTTCTTCATATTCCATATTATTATCTTTACTTAAAATTCTAACCCTTCTTTTCTTGCTCCTTCGGCTAAAGCCTTAACTCGACCGTGATATTTGTAAGAACGACGGTCAAATTTGACTTTTTTTATTCCCTTTTTCTGTGCTTTTTGAGCTAAAATTTCCCCAACCATCCTTGCTCTTTCTGTCTTGGTGACTTTATTGCTTTTTAACTTTGCTACTTTCTTTAAATCTTTTTCGCTTGCAGCCACTAGGGTTTCTCCCTTGACATCATCAATAATCTGGGCATATAAGGCCTTATTTGAGCGAAAAACTGCTAATCTTAATCTGTTTTTCATTGTCCGCCTCCAACGCCAAAACCGGCAGCCCCAACCTTACCTGCTTTCCCTGGTTTCTTTTTCACTTCCTCATTTTCGAAACGAATTCCCTTCCCTTTATACGGCTCTGGCGGACGAATGTTCCTAATTTTCGCCGCCGTTTGCCCAACCAAAACTTTATTTGCCCCGAAAATCTTAATTGTTTCCTGATCTGGAGTTTCAATTTTAATTCCTGATGGAGGGGTAAACACCACCGGGTGAGAAAATCCCAAAGACATTACTAATTTTTCTTGCTCTGTTTTGGCTCTAAAGCCTGTGCCCACTAATTTTAACGTCTTTTCAAATCCTTGAGTAACCCCCTCAATCATATTAGCAATTAAAGTCCTTGTTGTTCCCCACAATGCTCTGGTTAATCGATTCTCTGATTTTGGAGAAACTATTACTTTATCTCCTTGGACAGCAATTTTTAACTCGGGTCTAAATTGTTGTTCGAGCGCTCCCCGCGGTCCGCTAACTACTACCTTATTACCACTAACCTCAACGGTTACTCCTTCAAGTATTAACACTGGTTGTTTTCCAACTCGAGACACGTTCGCTCCTTTCAGGACTTCGGCTGAGCTCAGTCGAAGCCTCGCTCAGTGTAAACACAATTACCATATTTGACAAATAACTTCTCCGCCTAAATTTTTCTTTCTCGCTTCGCGGTCACTCATCAATCCGGACGGTGTCGAAACAATGGTAATCCCAGGTCCGGTTTTAACCCTAGGAATTTCTTTTGCTTTCGCGTAAATTCTCAGACCTGGTTTGGAAATCCTTTTTATATCGGTTAAAGCCGGCTTTTTCCCCTCATATTTTAACTCCAGCTCTAATATCTTTAATTTTCCATTTTCCATTCCCTCAACCTGAGCTCGGGACGAAGGTTTGCATTTTACATTTTTTAGGTATCCTTCCTTAACCAAAATTTGACTTAATTGTTCTTTAATTCTTGAATGAGATACTACTATCTGCTTTTTCCCTGCTAGATAGCCATTTTTGACTCTTGTTAAAAAATCAGCAATTGGATCGGTCATTACCATGATGCTTTAGTTACCCCAGGTAACTCTCCTTTGTGGGCTAAATTGCGAAAACAAAGTCGGCATAAACCAAATAACCTAATATAAGCCCTTGGTCGACCACAAAGTTTACAACGGTTCCTGAACCGGGTTTGGAATTTTGGTTTTTTAAACTGTTTAACAATTTTTGATACTTTAGCCATATTCCCTCGCTTCGCTCGGTCAAATGAAAAATGTAAAATGAAAAACTAAAAATGACAATCCAAAATTAAAAATTTTAAAAAATTTGTTCTTTTTGAATTTTAAATTGTAATTTTTCATTTTTATATTTTATTTTTTATTTTTCAAATGGCATTCCTAACTCCTCTAATAAACGTTGTCCTTTTTTATCATCTTTGGCATTGGTTACAATTGTAATCTCTAAACCCCGAACTTTAGCAATTTTTCCGAAATCTACCTCAGGAAAAACCGTTTGTTCGGAGAGACCCAGGGTATAATTTCCTCGACCATCAAAACCTTTCAGTGATACTCCATGAAAATCCCTTAGGCGTGGCAAAACAATTTTCACCAACTTTTCCAAAAAGTCATACATTCTTTTTCCTCGCAGGGTAACCACTAAACCAATCGGGTCGCCTGCCTGAAGTTTAAAATCGGCAATTGCTTTTCGAGCTCGGCAAATTTTTGGTCGCTGACCGGTAATTGCCGCCAGTTCCTCGGCAACGGAATCCAAAAGACCTTTTTCCTGGGCCGCCTCTCCGATACCAACATTAATCACCACTTTTTCTAATCTTGGCGCTGCCAAGACATTTACTTTACCAAACTCTTTGGCTAATTTTTGGGCAATTTCTTTTTGATATTTTTGTTTTAAATTATTGCTTGACATTTTCGACAAATCCTACTTTTAGTTCCATCTTTGCTAACTCGATAACCTACTCGGGTAGGCTTTCCACACTTAGGACACAAAAGGGCGACATTTGAAATTGGTAATGGTTTAATGATATCAATAATCCCTCCGGGCTGTTTTTCTCCCCGAGATTTAGTATGTCTTTTGAAGACATTAATTCCTGGCAGCAAAACCAAACCTTCCTTTGGGAAAATCTTTTCGATTTTTCCCTTTCTCCCCTTATCTTTTCCAGCAATAACAATGATATTATCACCTTTTTTTAATTTCACAGTTTAAACCACCTCCGAGGCAAGCGAGGCTATTTTTGCATAACCCGCCTCTTTTATTTCCCTTGGAATAGGACCAAAAATTCTTGTTCCCCTTGGATTGCCATCTTTATCGATAATTACTCCCGCATTATCATCAAAGCGAATATAAGAGCCATCTTTTCGACGGAATTCTTTTTTGGTCCTAACAATTAAAACCCGCACTTGTTCTTTATCTTTAACCATTCCATTTGAGTCTGCTTGATCAACTACCCCACTAACCATATCACCAATATGCCCAAAACGACGCTTTGAACCACCAAAAACATGAATTACCATTAAACGCTTAGCGCCGGTGTTGTCGGCTGGGACAAGAATGCTTCTTAATTGAATCATTTAATCACCTCCAAAATTTTCCATTTTTTGGTTTTGCTAATTGGTCGACACTGGCCAATTTTTACCCGATCGCCCTTCTTCACTTCAACCTCATCATGAACATGATAAAGCTTGTTAACCTTAATTCTTTTCTGATAAACTGGATGGGTTTTAAACCTTTCCACTAAAACAACGGCGGTTTTTGCCATCTTAGTGCTCACAACGGTACCAATTATCTGTTTCATAGCAGTTTAAAAAACTGATATATCAAACTTTGTTTGCTATAATTCTACTCCTAACTCCAATTCTTTAAGTATTGTTTTTAATCTTGCCAAATCGTGTCTTTTTTGTTTAACCAAGTGAACATTTTTTAATTTTCCCGCTTTTTGCTCCATTTGTGACCTTATTAACTCAAGCTGGGTTTTTTTAATCAGCTGTTTAAGTTCATCAGTAGATTTAGTGTGTAACTCATTAAGTTCTTTCTTTTTCACGATTCCTCGCTTATAAACTTAGTTTTAACCGGCAGCTTATCAGCTGCCCCTTTCATCGCCTTTTGGGCAATCTCTTTGGGAACACCAGCTAACTCAAACAAAATTCTCCCCGGAGTAACCACGGCAACGTATCGAGCAATTTCTCCTTTACCAGAACCCATTCCTGCTCCTTGAGATTTAGCGGTCACTGGTTTGTCGGGAAAAATCCGGACCCAAATCTTGCCCGCCCTTTTAGTATAATGCGCCAAAGATTTTCTCGCCGCCTCAATTTGAGCAGCTGTTAACCAACTTCGGCTAAGACTTTTTAAACCATAATTACCAAAAACTAAACTCGAACCTCTTGTCGTTATTCCTTTCATTTTTCCCCGAAATTGTTTTTGATATTTCGATTTTCTTGGTTGCAACATAGCTAGTCCTTCTCTCCTTTGTATATCCAAACTTTAACCCCGATATAACCCCATTTTGTAAAAGAAGGTATCTGGGCATAATCAATATCTGCTCTCAAGGTGCCTAGTGGCACTTTTCCTTGGTGAAATTTTTCCCGCCGACTAATATCCGATCCGCCAATTCGACCGGAAACAACAACTCTTATTCCTTGAGCTCCGGCTGCCATTACTCGTTCAATCGCCTTACTAAGGACCCGACGATAGGGTAGTCTTTTTTCCAATTGTTCCGCTATTCGTAAAGCGACCAAATGGGCTGACACCTCTGGATTTTTAATTTCAACCACGTCTAAATCTAGGTTCTTTTCTGGTTCAGGAATGGTTACAAGCTTTAATAATTCTTTTTTTAGTAATTCTAAACCAGTTCCACCCCGACCAATAACCACTCCTGGGCGGCTGACAAAAAGGGTAATTTTCATTTTATTAATGAGTCGGTCAATTTGCACCCTAATAACGCCGGCTAGTTTCAATTTTTCCATTAAAAATTTTCGGATTTTAACATCCTCCAAAAGATTTTTGCTGTACCTTTTGGGGTCGTCAGAAAACCAGCGAGATTGCCAATCAAGACCCTGCGGTAGTCTAAAACCAATTGGATTAACTTTTTGTCCCATTTTTTTCACCCTCCTCTAAAACCATCTTAATATGGCTTAATCGTTTTTGAATCTGGTGAACTCTTCCCCGAGAAACGAATCTTGTCCGTTTCATTCTCGGTCCTTCGCCAATTTCTAATTGTTTAATTCTTAAATTATCCTTATTAAGTTTAAAATTATTAACGGCATTGCCAATACCTTGTTTTAACACCATCAGTAACGGTTTGGCTGCTTTTTTGTTTAAATTTTTAAGGATTGCTTCGGCTTGAGCAACCCCCAACCCACGAATTTGATCGGCTACCAAGCGTAATTTTCTTGGTGTTGGTCTTATAAAAGTTGATTTAGCAATGACCTCCATGATTTAGATATTAGATACTAGATATTAGATATTAGGAAGTGCAAGCTTTGACGCTAACACCTAAAACCTAACACCTAACATCTAATTACGTTTTACTAATAATTCTTTTAACTACTTTTCCATGACCTCTAAATGTTCTGGTGGGGGCAAATTCACCCAGCCGGTGACCAACCATCGTCTCGCTCACAAAAACATCTATAAAAACCCTGCCGTTATGAACTTGAAAAGCATGACCAACAAACTCTGGGGGGATTTGACTTGCTCTGGCCCAAGTTTTAATTGGCTCTTTCTTCCCAGATTGTTTTTGCGCCAAAACTTTTTTAAGTAATTTAGAATCTACGTATGGTCCTTTTTTAGATGAGCGTGCCATGGTTACGTTCTCCTTTTGATAATCCACTTATCAGAATACTTGCTTTTCTTTCTTGTTCTAAATCCCAATGTTGGCTTACCCCAGGGCGACTTAGGAGAGGGCATGCCAATTCCCGACCTTCCTTCTCCTCCTCCGTGAGGATGGGAGGCTGGATTTTGGGCAACGCCCCGAACAGTGGGTCTTATTCCCAGATGTCTTTTCCGTCCAGCCTTGCCTAAAATTAATGTCTTCAATTGGGCCTTGCCCACTTGACCAATAGTCGCGTAACAACTTAAATCTACCTTTCTTTGTTCACCTGAAGGTAATTGAACCACTCCATATTTTTCTTCCTTGCTTAAAAGAATTGCTCCTGTTCCTGCTCCCCTGGCAATTTCTCCTCCCTTTCCTGGTTTAAGTTCAATATTATGAATAACGGTCCCAATTGGAATTTTTTCTAAAGGCAGGGCATTGCCAATTTTTACCTCCGCTTTCTCCCCAGCCATTATTTTTTCTCCAACTTTTAAACCTTCAGGGGCAAGAATATACCTTTTTTCTCCATCAGCGTAGGTTACTAAAGCAATATCTGCCCCTCGATTTGGATCGTATTCGATCGAAATTACCCGAGCTGGAATCTCTCGTTTATCACGCCTAAAATCAATCTCTCGTAAAAATCTTTTTTCTCTCCCACCCTGATGGCGGACAGTAACTTTTCCACTACTATTCCGGCCTGATTTTTTGGTTAATATTTTAAAAAATTGTCTTGCCATTTTTACTCTCTTTAGAACGTGATCCGCTTCTGGCGGATTTTACGTTCCTGTTTCAAAGATGTCAATTTTTTCTCCTTCAGCCAGTTGGACAACTGTTTTTTTCCAGTCTGGCTGGCGAATTTCAATCCTTGTTCGCCCAATTTTTCTTTTTTTGCCTCGTCCAGTAATTGTCTGAACTCTTATGATGTGAACCCCGTAAGTATCTTCTATCGCTTTGATGATTTCTTTTTTGGTTGCCCGACGGTCAACTTCAAAAGCATATTTCCCCTTCGACAAGCTCAGGGTTGATTTTTCCGTCACTAATGGTCGTTTTAGAACGTGGATTAAATCCATATCTCCTTTAATTTATCCATTGACTCTTTCATAAAAATTAATTTTCCCCCATTTAAAACATCATAAGTATTAAGCGTATTGGCTTGGACAAGCTTCACTCCCTCGATATTCCTAGCTGCCCGTATCACATTTTCGATTAATTCAGGTAGAACGAGAGTCAATTTCCAATTTCGCGCCGCCGGCATAGCCTTTGGCGACGCACGGCTAGTTTCCAGTTTCGCGCCGCCGGCATAGCCTTTGGCGACGCACGGCCAGTTTCTGGTGAGCTTTTCTAGCACCATCATCATTTCTTTTGTCTTCGGCTCAATCTTTGCCAAGCCTTTAACCACTATTATTTCGCCATCTTTAAATTTACTGGTTAAGGCGCTAAAAAGGGCTTGTTGGCGCATTCGTTTGGACATTTTTAACTGGTAATTCTCACTGCCGGTTGGTCCATGAGCAACTCCCCCGCCAACAAAAATTGGCGCATATTGATCTCCGTGTCTTGCTCTTCCAGTTCCCTTTTGTCGCCAGATTTTTCTCCCAGAACCAGAAACTTCAGCTCGAGTCTTAGCCTTCGCCCCAGCTTTTCGTTGGTTGCTCAAATAAACCCTAACCGCTTGGGCCATAAGTTGATTGTTAACCTTAGCGGCAAAAATCTTACTAGGCAAGGTAATTTGCTCAGATTTTTTGCCGGCTATGGTAAAAATATTAACCCTGGGCATTTTCTCTTTCACCCGCCGTAGCCTCAGCGGAGGCGGGCTCCTTTTCTGCCTCTTTTAGCTTCTCCTCAGCTTCTTCTTCTTTTCTCAATCGCTCGGCTCTTTCTTCCTCGGTTTCTTTAATTTCTTTTTCTCCCATTCTCATTAAAGGAACAAATTTTTGGTTTTGACTATATTTTCTAATCAGTAACTTTCCTTTCTTAGCTCCAGGAACCAGTCCGGAAACTAATAAAAGTTTGTTTTTATTATCGACGTCCATTACCGTCAGACCAGTAATGGTAACTTTGGCTCCCCCGGCCCGACCAGCCATTTTTTTGCCTTTATAAACCCGACCGGGAGTGGTAGTTTGTCCAATTGAACCCGGAGCCCGTTGGCGATCTGATTGACCATGGGTCTTTGGCCCACCTTTAAATCCCCATCTTTTAACCACCCCGGTAAAGCCTTTTCCTTTTGACCAACCAGTAATCTTAACCAAATCTCCTGGCTGGAAAGCCTCAAGCGCTTCGGTTTGAATCTCTGTCACTGGAATACGCCTCCCATCCTGGGTAAATTTTTGAATTGTATTAAGTTTAATTCCTACTCCCTGATTTTCCATAATTTTTCCCTTTACCCTGAGCGTAGTCGAAGGGCACCAAAAAGAGTGCCGGAAGCACTCTTCAAAGTAGGCTGCCCTGGTAATTTTATCAACTCAAAAGAGCTTCACCTCCATTGGGGTAAATTATAAGGAAAAATTAAGAAAAATGCAAATGAGGATGTTTACATCCTAATTTCGATGTCGACGCCGGCCGGAAGATCCAAATGGGAAAGGGCATCAAGAGTCTTATCGGTTGGTTCAAGAATATCAATCAATCTTTTGTGGGTTAAAATTTGAAAATGCTCTTGGGAGTCTTTGTCAGTGTGAGGACTAGTTAAAACAGTAATCATTTTTCTTTTAGTTGGCAGAGGAATAGGTCCAACCACTTTAGCCCCAGTCGACAAAGCGGCTTCTAGAATTTTCTCGCAACTTTCATCGATGACTCGATGATCGTAGGATTTTAAACGTACTCGAATGCGTCCTTTAGGCATTCTTAAGCAACTATTTTGGCAATAACTCCGGCGCCAACAGTATGTCCACCCTCGCGGATAGCAAACCGAAAGCCTTCCTCCAAAGCTACTGATTGAATTAATTTAACGACCATCTTGGCATTATCGCCAGGCATGACCATCTCTACCCCCTTGGGTAGAGTTACTTCAGCCGTAACGTCGGTGGTTCGAATATAAAATTGAGGTCGGTAGCCAGAGAAGAATGGGGTATGACGACCCCCTTCCTCTTTGGTCAAAATATAAACCTCGGCCTCAAATTCAGTATGGGGGGTAATTGTCCCTGGTTTGGCTAAAACTTGGCCTCTTTCAACATCTTCTTTTTCGACTCCCCGAAGAAGAACCCCAATATTGTCACCAGCCTGACCTTGATCCAGGGTCTTTCTAAACATCTCTACTCCAGTGACAATCGTCTTTTTGGTATCTTTAAGTCCAACAACCTCTACCTCTTCATTTACTTTAACTATTCCCCGTTCAACTCGCCCAGTGACGACTGTTCCCCGACCCTTAATTGAGAAAACATCCTCAATTGGCATTAAGAAGGGTTTATCCAAGGGTCTTTCTGGGGTGGGAATGTATTCATCAACCGCTTTCATCAATTCCAAAATTGATTTTTTCGCCTCTGGATCGCCTTCCAGGGCTTTCAGAGCCGAACCGCGGATAATGGGAACTTTATCTCCGGGAAACTTATATTTGGTTAACAATTCCCGAATTTCTACCTCAACCAGGTCAACCAGTTCTTTATCAGCCACGGCATCAACTTTATTCAAAAAAACGACAACCGCCGGCACATTTACCTGATGAGCCAGCAAAATATGCTCTCTTGTTTGAGGCATTGGTCCATCATCAGCGGCGACCACCAAAATTGCTCCATCCATTTGGGCCGCTCCGGTAATCATGTTTTTAATAAAGTCTTTGTGGCCGGGACAATCGATGTGGGCATAATGCCGTTTCTCGGTTTCATACTCAACATGAGAAATAGAAATAGTCATTCCTCGGGCTTTTTCTTCAGGCGCGTTATCAATTTCCTCAAAAGCATAGGCTTTTTTACTAAATCCGCCTTCGGTCAGAACTTTAGTAATCGCACTGGTTAAGGTAGTTTTCCCATGGTCAACGTGACCAATGGTCCCAATATTAATGTGAGGTTTTTTTCTTTCAAATTTTGCTTTTTCTGCCATACTTCTCCTTATTTTACAAGACTACTTTCCTTTTTTCAAGCCCATCTTTTTTTCTACTATTTTCTCAGTGATATTGCTCGGAACCTCTTCGTAAGAAGATGGCTCCATATAAAAACTAGCTCTTCCCTGGGTTAAACTGCGCAATATTGTAGCATAACCCGGAACTTCTGCCAAGGGGACAGTGGCGGTAATTATTCGCAAATCACCTCTAGCTTCACTGGATAAAATTTGCGCCCTTTTTGAGGACAAATCACCAATAACATCGCCCATAAATTCCTCGGGGGTGGTTACCTCAAGCTTCATAATTGGCTCAAGCAAGGTTAATTTCGCCTGCTTAACTGCTTGCTGTAAGGCAACCGAGCCAGCGATTTTAAAGGCAATTTCTGAGGAATCAACTTCATGATAACTGCCATCGTAGACTGCCACCATCATATCAACCAAAGGATAACCAGCTAGAACCCCTTTTTCCATTGCTTCTTTGACTCCTTTTTCAATAGCCGGAATAAACTCTGAGGGAATAGCGGTTCCTCGAATCTCATTGGCGAATTTAAATCCTTCACCTCGAGATAAAGGTTCCACTCGTAGGAAACAATGCCCATATTGTCCCCGACCTCCAGATTGACGGATATATTTGCCCTCGGCCTGAGCTTGGTTTTTAATTGTTTCCTTATAAGCAACCTGGGGCTGGCCGGTATTGGCTTCAACATTAAACTCCCTTTTCATCCGATCAACAATAATCTCTAAATGAAATTCGCCCATCCCCCAAATAATTGTTTGGCCAGTTTCCGGATCAGATTTAATCTTAAAAGTTGGGTCTTCTTCAGACAGCCGGTGTAAAGCATAGCCCAATTTTTCTTGATCGGCTTTAGTTTTTGGTTCAATCGCCAAAGAAATCACTGGTTCAGGGAAAGAAATTGCCTCAAGAAGAATGGGGTGAGTTTTCTGACAAAGAGTATCTCCAGTGGTGGTTTCTTTTAGACCAACCACAGCCACAACCTCTCCGGCTAAAGCTTCTTCAATTGGTTCTCGTTGATTAGCGTGCATTAAAAGTAATCTACCCGCTCTTTCGCTGCGTCGCTGAGTGCTGTTGAAAACCTCCTCGCCGGCATTTAATGTTCCAGAGTAAACTCTAATATAAGTTAACCGGCCAACATGGGGATCAGTTTGAATCTTAAAAGCTAAAGCTGCTAATGGGCCAGAAGAATCGGTATTCCGAATTTCCTTCTTGCCAGTTTGAGGATTGATTCCTTTAACCGGAGGAACATCTAAGGGCGAAGGCAAAAAATCAACCACCCCATCCAAAACCGATTGAACTCCTTTATTTCTTAAAGCTGAGCCACAATAAACTGGAACTAATTTGCCGGCAATCGTTGCTTTCCTCAATCCCTGTTTCAATTCTTCCACAGAAATATTTTCCCCTTTTAAATATTTATCCATCAAAGCTTCATCATTTTCGGCAATTATCTCTACTAATTGTTCGCGCGATTTTTTTAATTTCTCCTTAAGGTCTTCAGGAACCTCAGTGACTTCAAATTTTTCCCCAGTTGGATCTTTTTTATCATCCCAAATTAAAGCTTTTTCTTCTAAAACTAAAACTACGCCCTTAAATTCTTTTTCTTTACCAATGGGTAAGGTTAAAATCGCCGGTTTGGCTCTTAACCTAGTTCGGATCATCTCTACTGTTCGTTCAAAATTTGCTCCGAGTTTGTCCATTTTATTAACAAGACAAAGCCGGGGAACATGATATTTATCAGCTTGACGCCAAACAGTTTCTGACTGCGATTGCACCCCTTCTTCGGCATCAAAAACCACTACCCCACCATCTAAAACCCGCAAAGACCGTTCAACCTCGGCCGTAAAGTCAACATGACCCGGGGTGTCAATAATATTTATCCGGTGGTCTCGCCAAAAGGTGGTGGTCGCCGCCAAAACAATCGTCACTCCTCGCTCTCTCTCCTGTACCATCCAGTCCATCTGGGTTGTTCCTTCATCAATATCCCCAATTTTGTAGGTTTTCCCAGTATAATACAAAACCCGCTCAGTGGTCGTTGTTTTGCCCGCATCGATATGGGCAATAATCCCAATATTCCGAACTTTTTCAATCGGGACAATTCGTTTTTCTCCGGTTTTAATCTTTTCCGCCATATTTAAATTGTATCACTTTGAATTAAATGAAAAAACTGTCCGCCTCTGGCGAGACAGTTTCGCCTCAGGGATTATTTTAACAAAAACCTGATTCCTATTCAAGAGTGATTTTCCCTCTTCGTGATAAAATATATTTACCATGAAAACAAAATACATGGACCTTATCTTTACTAACCACGCCATCAATCGTCTTTACAATCGTGGCCTTACCCAATCTGACGCCTGGTATACCTTTAAACATCCTGATGGCAGTTTGCCCGGTCAAACTCTAGGTTCACAAAAATTTTTCAAAAATTTCGGCGACCAAAGAATAGAGGTGGTGGCAAAAAAGAATGAAAAAGGTGAATGGGTGGCTCTTTCTTGCTGGTCAAAATATATTGGCAACGGCAAACCAATCTTCCCCCGAAAAGAGAATCTATTTTGGAGTTTAGCTAAAAAGATAGGTAAGAAATTGTGGAATAAAATCCAAAAAAAGTAGAAAGTATCAAAATCGTCTTTTATTCTCTTTACCCTCTACCCATTCCTCCCTTTCTCTGTTCCATATAGCAATCTCGGCAATAAACTGGTCTATCTCCGGATGGTTTAAAAGGAACTTGAGTCTGCTTACCACACTTAGCACATTTTACATCATAAAGCTGGCGACCAAGCTGGTCAGTACCTGCTGGTGTAGCGGTATCGTCTGCGGGGGCAGCTGGACTACCACCAGGCTCTTTAACTGCTGGTACTTCAACTGGTTTTGCCTCAGCAACTGGCTTGTCCTCAACTTTTGGTTTTTCAGTTGCCGTCTTTTTTTTATCTGCCATTAATAATCACCTCCCTTCAGTCTGAATTGGATTATATTCTTTTTTTAAGGTTTAAGCAACTGCCCTGGTTGACTCGACAAAACCTTTAGCGGGCTCCATTGGAGGACTACCATGAAGAGTTCATCCTAATCCCGGATCGGAAAAGGCGGAGATTACCATCTGAAGTGAGCGAACGCCCTGTTTGCCTCGGCCATACGGTGGACATCTTGTTTTTTCTTAATTGCCCCACCTAAATTCTCGTGGGCATCTAAAATTTCGGCGGCTAACTTCTCGTAAAAATTATGATATTCTTTATTGGGACGAATCTTGGCTGCTTTAATTAACCAACGGATGGCTAAGGCTTCTCTTCTTTCTCCCCGAACCGACATTGGTACCTGATAAGCCGCCCCCCCAACTCTTCGGGGTCGAACTTCCATTGAGGGCTTAATGTTTTCCAAGGCCAGATTGAAAATTTCCAAAGGATTTTTCTTAGTTTTTTTCTCAATTAAATCAAAAGCCCGATAGACTTGATTTTGGGCAACTGTCTTTTTACCATCATGCATGACCCGATTAATCAAGCGGGTTACTAACTGACTTTGATAAATTGAATCAGGGAGTAAACTTCTTTTTTTAATAATTCTTTTAGACCTAGGCATTTTCCTCCGCTGGTGGCGTTGCTTCGCTCGGGGAAGTTTCTTTAATCACCACCCCTTCTTTTCTAGCTCCATATTTCGATCTGGCTTTTTGCCGACCGACAACTCCGGACAGATCAAATTTTCCTCTAACCAAATGATATTTAACTCCAGGTAAATCCTTCACTCGTCCGCCCCGAACTAAAACAATTCCATGTTCAGCCAAATTATGACCTTCGCCGGAAATATAAGCAGTCACTTCTTGTTGATTAGATAAGCGAACCCGAGCAACTTTCCGCAAAGCTGAATTTGGTTTTTTCGGCGTCATGGTTTTAACCAACAAAACCACTCCCCGTTTTTGAGGATTAATTGTTGGCGTCATCTGCCGCAAACGAGCATTAAAAGTTCGCCGCAAAGCCGTGGCTTTAATTTTTTTACTGATTTTCTTTCGCCCTTTACGGACAAGTTGAGCTGTCGTTGGCATAGAAATTATTCTAGCAAATTTGAAGCTACTTTTCAATCCTCGCTCTTTCCGGAGTAACGGGAATCAACCGACCAATAATAACATTCTCTTTAAGTCCAAAAAGTTTGTCTTCTCTGCCTTCAATCGCGGCCTCAGTTAAAACATTGGTTGTCTCTTCAAAAGAGGCGGCGGAAAGCCACGATTCAGTATAAAGCGAGGCTCGAGTAATCCCTAAAATAACCACCTGGGCGCTAGCAGGCTCTCCTCCTTCGGCTAAAATCTTAGTATTTGTCTGTTCAAATCTAGTTTTATCAATTAGTTCTCCAGGTAAAAAGCCGGTATCGCCTGAAGTTTCGATTTTGACTTTATCAGACATCTTACGAACAATAATTTCAAAATGTTTGTCATTAATAGAAATTCCCTGGGATTCGTAAACTCCTTGAATTTCTTCAATTAAATATTCTTGAGCGGTTCTCAATCCACGAATTTCTAAAATTTCTCTAATATCTAATGCCCCAAAGGCAAGTTGAGATCCGGCGTCAACTAATTCTCCATCTTTAACCTTTAATTTACTGACGGCAGGAATTAAATATTCTTTCTCCTCCGCTGGCTTAATCCCAACGCTTTTAATTCTAACTTTATAGCCCTCGTCTGTCTCGGCAATATCGACTTTACCGGCAATTTCTGCCAAAGGAGAAAGTATTTTTGGCGTTCGCACCTCAACCAACTCCTCAACCCGGGGTAAACCTTGAGTTACATCAGAAACAACAATCCCACCAAAGTGTTTTGTTCTTAAAGTCAATTGCGTCCCAGGTTCACCAATCGACTGAGCGGCAACTACTCCCACCGGCGTACCAACCTCAACCATTTTCTTGCCAGAAAAATCCCAACCATAACAGGTAGCACAGCTGCCGTAATGCGCCTGACAAGTTAAAGGAGAGCGAACCCAAACTTCCTGAATTTGATGTTTCTCTAAAAGTCCAAGATTGCCTTCAGTGATGATTTCTCCTTTTTTCAAAATTACCTTTTTCGTTTTAGGCTCAATCACCTTGCGAGCCAAAACTCTGCCTAAAACCCGGATTAAAAACTTCTCTCCCCGCTTTCCCTGCCGCCATATTTTGATTCCCTCTTCAGTCTTACAATCTTCAAGACGAATAACCACATCATGAGCGACATCAACTAATCGTCGGGTTAAATAGCCGGCATCTGAAGTTTTAATGGCGGTATCGGTTAATCCTTTTCTTGAACCACGAGCAGAAGTTACGTATTCAAAAACTGACAATCCTTCTCTAAAATTTGATTTTGTTGGCAACTCCACAATTTTTCCTAAAGGATCAACTACTAGTCCTTGCATGGCCGAGAGTTGTTTCACTTGATCTTTTGAGGCTCGACGCACCCCGGCCCCGACAATCAAAAAAATACTGTTTTCTGGAGCAAATCTCTCCCAGGTTAATTGAGCTAACTCTTCCGTCGTCTCCATCCAAATTTCCTGAGTTAAACGCCGTTTTTCCTGTTCGGTAATTAAGCCTTGAATGAAATTTTTTTCCACTTCGGCTGCCCTTTGATTGGCGGCCTTAATAACCCTATCTTTTTCCGGATAAATCTCACAGTCCCAAACTCCAACTGAAAGTCCAGACAAAGTCGCTCCCAAAAATCCCAAGTCTTTAAGATCATCAATTAACTTGATAACCTTTTCTTTTAAACAAACCTGGATTGCCCGAGTTACTAAGGCTTTAACAGTTGACTCCTTAACAGCATCATTAACAAAAGCAATTTCTTCAGGCAAAATCTCATTAAACAACAAGCGACCAACGGTGGTTTCGATAATTTTCCCCTCAATTCTCACTTTAATAGGCTGACGAAGCTGAGTTTTTCTTTCCTGAAAAGCCAAAATTGCTTCCTGGCGATTAGTAAAAATAGTTTTAAAAGAGTTACTTTGGGTATCAATTGAGGTAATAAAATAGCAACCTAAGGCCATTTCTTTATCAGGAATGGTAATTGGTTCCCCATCAGCCGGACGCAAAAGGTTGTTTTCCGAAAGCATGAATTCTACACTCTCTTTTTTAGCCTTCTCACTTAGTGGTACATGGACTGCCATCTGATCACCGTCAAAATCAGCATTATAGCCTTTACAAACACAGGGATGAATTCTAATGGCGTTCCCCTCAATCAAAATTGGATAAAAAGCCTGAATTCCTAATTTATGAAGAGTAGGAGCTCGATTGAGTAAAACTGGATGATCCTTGGTAATTTTATCTAAAATGTCAAAAACCTCTGGAGGACGATGTTCAAAAAGATTTTTGGCGCTCTTAACATTAGGGGCAATGCCTTGAAGAATCATTTCTCTTAAAACAAATGGCTTAAACATTTCTAAAGCCATTTCTTTAGGCAAACCACATTGGTTTAATCTTAGCTCCGGACCAACCACAATAACCGATCGACCAGAATAGTCAACTCTTTTGCCTAAAAGATTTTGCCTAAATCGACCCTGTTTCCCCCGAAGCATGTCAGACAAAGAGCGAAGGGGTTGAATTCGTCGGCGATATCGGCGAATTGGTCTTTTACTAGCATCAATTAGGGTATCAACCGCTTCTTGAAGCATTCTTTTTTCATTGCGCAGAATAATTTCCGGGGCGCCTAAATCAATTAAATGTTTTAAACGATTATTGCGATTAATCACCCGTCGATAAAGATCATTTAAGTCACTGGTGGCAAATCGACCGCCAGCAAGTTGAACCATTGGTCGAAGATCAGGCGGAATTACCGGGAGAATTTTTAAAATCATCCAAGAAGCATCTATACCTGCTCTCTTCATCGCCTCGACTACTCTTAAGCGCTTGTTGGCCTTAACATAGCGAGCTCCTTTAGTTTCTTTCGCCTGTTGGCGGAGACGTTCTGAAAGCTCTTGAAGATCAATTTTTTTGATTACTTCTTGCAAGACTTCTGCTCCCATCCCCGCCTTAAAAAATGAGGCCGCCTTATATTCAACCAGCTTTAAATACTCGTCTTCAGTTAATAAAGAAAACTGGCGTAAGTTTCTGACAATCTCACTTATGGTTTTAAAAACCTCTTCGGTCTTTTCTTCCTCCAAAACTGTCTCATCCCTTAAGTTTTGAATTTTTTGTTTTGTCTTAAGTTTTAGTTCTTCTTTAGCCAAAACCTGTTGTTCTTTAGCAGAAATTTTCTTTAATATTTCTTTTTCCTCTTTTGCCGCGTCTTTTTCGATCGTTTTAATTTTAGTTTCTAACTTTTCCTTAAGTGTTTTTTTCTTTTGCCCAAGCTCCTTTTCTAAGGCGCTTAAACTTTTTTCCTTTTCCTTGGGATCAACTTCAGTTATCAAATATTGGGCAAAATAAATTACTGCCTCTAAACTTTTAGGAGGAATGTCCAAAAGCAGAGAAAGTTTGGGTGGGACACCTTTGAAAAACCAGATATGGGCCACTGGCGAAGCCAAGGCGATGTGCCCCATTCTCTCTCGCCTTACCCGAGATTGAGTTACCTCAACTCCACATTTATCACAAGTGATTCCCCTGAAGCGAATTCTCTTGTATTTTCCACAATAACATTCCCAATCTTTAGTTGGACCAAAAATTCGCTCACAGAAAAGTCCGTCTTTTTCCGGTTTTAAAGTCCGGTAGTTAATCGTCTCTGGCTTTGTCACCTCGCCACGGGACCACGACTTTATTACTTCTGGTGAAGCTAGTTTTATCTTCAAGCCGCTAAAATCAACCATTTCTGCCATAATTACTCCTGAGGAACAACTTCTTTGGCTCCAGCCGCTTCGGCTAGCTCTTCAGCTTTTTCTTGAATTTCCTTTTCCTTTACCAATTTATCTTCGGTTTCTTGCTCCTCGGCTTTCTCCATCACCCCAACCGGAATTATTTCCAAACATAGGCTATTTAATTCTTTAACCAAAACTTTAAATGATTCAGGAACTAATGCCTGGGGGATTTCTGTCCCTTTAACAATTGCTTCAAAAGTTTTGGCTCGACCAACAACATCGTCTGATTTAATCGTTAACATCTCTTGAAGAGTATAAGCCGCCCGGTGTGCCTCTAAAGCCCAAACCTCCATTTCTCCTAATCGTTGCCCTCCCATCTGGGCTTTTCCTCCCAATGGTTGCTGGGTAACCAAAGAATATGGTCCGGTTGATCGGGCATGAGCTTTATCTTCAACCATATGAACTAATTTCATAATATAAGCAATACCAACCACGCTCGGTTTATGCTGGGCTTCGCCTGTCTGACCATTTCGAAGAATAACTTTTCCATCAACTGGCAAACCAGCCTTTTTTAATTCTTGAGTAATTTTCTCCTCATCAGTTTTTTCAAAAACAGGAACAGCAATTTTATAACCAAGCTTGGAGGCTGCCCAACCCAAATGAGTTTCAAAGAGTTGTCCCAAATTCATTCTCGCCAAAACTGAAAGGGGGGAAATAATAATGTCAACTGGGGTTCCATCAGGTAAAAAGGGCATATCTGCTTGAGGAACAATCTTAGAAATTACTCCCTTATTGCCATGTCGACCAGCAAGTTTGTCTCCAACCGTCACCTTTCTTAATTGGGCAATCCGAACGACTATCTTTTTTATCGTTCCTGGTTCAAGTTCATCACCTTTATCACGATCGAAAATTTGAACATCAATCACCGTTCCTCTTTCTCCATGAGGAACCCGCAGCGAAGTATCTCTAACCTCTCTGGCTTTTTCTCCAAAAATCGCCCTTAATAATTTCTCTTCAGCCGTTAATTCAGTCTCACCTTTGGGGGCAATTTTGCCAACCAAAATATCATTTGGGCCAACTTCACTGCCCACAACCACAATTCCGTCTTCGGCTAAATTAGCTAAATCCGTCTCGCTTACATTGGGGATGTCTCGAGTTAGTTCCTCGGGACCAAGTTTGGTCTCAACCACACCTGCTTCATATTCTTCAATATTAATTGAGGTCAAAACATCCTCCTTAACCAACCGATCGGAAATAATAATGGCATCTTCGTATTCGAGTCCTCCAAAAGAACAATAAGCAATTAGAAGATTTTTTCCTAAAGCCAACTCACCATCTTCGCAAGCAGGTCCGTCGGCTAAAAGATCGCCACGTTTAATCCTCTCTCCGACAGAAACAACCGGTCTTTGTGAATAACAAGTACTGTTGGGGTTAGTTCGCTTAAATTTAGTCAAATAATAAATTTCTTGGCGTCCCCTAACTTCAATATTTTCAGTGTCCGGCAAATTTGTCTTCTTGGTGAGTTTTAAAACAATTTTCTCGCTATCAACATAAATAATTTTTCCATCCGAGCGGGCATAAATAACTCTTCCCATTGCTCTAGGAATAACCTCTTCTATTCCAGAACCTACAATTGGGGCGTCGGGCTTAACCAAGGGAACTGCTTGACATTCCATATGGGTTCCCATTAAGGCCCGAGTGGGCATGTCGTGGGCCAAAAAGGGAATTAAAGAAGCAGAAACACCAACTATCTGTTGGGGAGTAAGATCAATAAATTCTACCTTTTCAACTGGTGTTTCTAAAAATTCATTTTTGAATCTTACTGGAACCCAAGAATCTAAAATATATTCATTTTTATCAATATTAACCCCGGCGTAAGTAATAAAGCGCTCTTGTTCATCGTCTGCCGTCAAATAAACAATTTCATTAGTCACCTTCATCCGTGAGCCTACTTTTTTAACCTTACGATAGGGAGTTTCTAAAAATCCGTATTCATTAACCCGAGCATATAAAGCTAAATAGGTCACCAAGCCAATGTTTGGTCC
>Ga0100392_1000795_pt1 | contig 28707 bp, 23 predicted proteins | sample CryGeymeta201516_FD_81548 | JGI IMG/M metagenome (GOLD analysis project Ga0100392, IMG submission 81548) | Groundwater microbial communities from Crystal Geyser aquifers in Utah, USA - Crystal Geyser metaG 2015-16 | ecosystem: Environmental > Aquatic > Deep subsurface > Groundwater | place: USA... | reverse complement strand
GTTGTTGTTGTTGTTGTTGTTGTTGTTGTTGTTGTTGTTGTTGTTGTTGTTGTTGTTGTTGTTGTTGTTGTTGTTGTTGTTGTTGTTGTTGTTGTTGTTGTTGTTGTTGTTGTTGTTGTTGTTTTATCTACCAGTACAGTAGCTGCAGGTCAATCGATGCGCAGGATTGGAAAAAGAATGATACCAATGTGTGTTCCATATTACTTTAAAAACGCTTATTTCAGATGATAATATTATGATTGGATGCACTACCAAGTAGAGTAGACTACTAGGTACCTGGTACCATTGCTACTTACTGGCTGGTAGTGCTTGGTCGGTCGCAGTGGTACAACCGATTTTTGGCTTGAAAATTATACAGTACCGATAAAAGACTTAATGCACACGTGTCGCGAACTTTCTCAGCTGACAGCAAGTTCGTTCGTTGCCAGTCATCTCGCTCCAGAGAGAAGTCAATCGTCGCGCTTGCACATTGAATTCTTGTGTGAAAGGCAAACTACTGTACCAGGTACTGGTTGGTAGTACTGACTAGAAGAGTACTACTACTAATGATGGTGACTACTACTCTAGTAGTACCAAAACAAGTAGCAGCAGTAGTTGACCCTACCTGAAGTAGTCAAGTCAACTTCATCACCATTATCGACAAAAGATCTCACTTGAGTCTATAGAAGTGCTTTCAACAACCCGTCACTAGGACAGCCTCCTCTTATTCCAGCAAACAGCAGCTTGCTAGCTACCCAGAACCTTTCCAGCTACCACTGTACTTGTACGTAGCAATTTACAATACGTCGTCTATTAAAAATTAAAAGCAACTGGAAACGGGCGGGCGGTGAGTATCCCGGCGCAAAATGTCCACAACACGGACTTGCGCCGTTATAGAGCCTGCAGATATGCACTGCACTCCGCCTCTGAACGAACAACCGTCTGCGTCTGCGGTGAGAGTAAGTGCTTATCCAACGATGACCTCAGAATCTACCAAGGCTACAACAGCAACAGCCTCAGCGTCCGAGCCACTGATAGGGAGCGGATCAGAGATATCCTTATCAGAACAGCCGCAACATGATCAACAGGAGCTTTTAGAACAAGAACAACAGCAGCATGAGTTACGATTGGATTCAAGACCACACAATAGTGACCAGCAACGACAGCAGACACAACCGCTACTGCAACCTTTGCAAGCTATTTCAAATTCAAATGGCAGAGTTTCTTTTCACGATAAGAGAATGGAGGTCCGTATTGCCTCACTGGCCTGTCTTAGCGATGAGCTTCGCAACGATATTTGGTACAGTCCCTCTGACATTGAGGGGATGCGATCAGAGGCGCGGGATCTCTGCCGGTTTCTACGTGTTAATCCAGAAGCTTGCCCAGAGGAGCACACGAGAGGTTTGGAGCTTCGAATATCACTAGAGCGTCAATGTCGGAAACAAATGATGGTCCAGGGAGTCGTCGAAGCCCAACGGAGTTGTGATGATCCGTGTTCGCTGGCTTCTCTCGCACAGCGGTGCTCCATTGTTCCAAGAGATCTGGCGCTGGCTCAAGGACAGCGGGATTATTCTACCGCCTATTCGGTTCCAGCAGTAGCCCAGGCCTTCGTAGCTTCTTCCGCTTCTGCAAAGCTTCGTCCAGATATTTCCAATTATGATGATAGAAAAATGACTTCCACGGGCGTGTCATTACGAACGAATAGCCATTCTACTGGAAGACTGACCAGCAACCAAGGAGACTTGATGATGGGCAGCAATGACAACAATCAATTCAACTTTTCCTGCAGAGGGTCGGATCAACTTTCTTGTGATTCTTTTCCATTCCAATCATACGAGCTACCGCAATCGCATTGCAATCAATCACAACAGAAGTCACTACATTGCTTTAACGAACAGCAACAGCAAGAAGCAGAACAACATCAAAAATGCCCGCAACAACAAGATCACTTTTATGATGTGTCCCTATCTAATGATGAGATAGATGTCTACGACCCAATCATGATGGAACCAATACCCTTTTCTCCGATGGAGGCTTTGCAAGAATATCAGCTACAACAAGACCAACAAGAACAAGTCTGTCCGCACCAACTACAACTAGAACCCTTGGTAGCATTTTTTGACGATAGCAAGGGCAAGCGATCTCTTGATAATATGCGCCCCACGGCTTCTTCTATTTCGTTGGAAGATCCACAAGATCGTACTGTTCGTCGTCGTCTCGAGGAGATGTCCCACAACACGGGTGATTGAAAGTTGCTACTAGTAAAAGGAATTCGGAAATGCCTGTGCTTGCGCAAATCAATTTGTACAGCAAACCGGGGTGATCCATTGTCCAATCTCACGGCCATGTACTGGTACGCAAGGACAAACGAGTTGAGGGAACGTAATCTCAACCTGCTTGCATTCAATGCCGGTGTGACGCCTTTATTGCAGCATGCAGCTACAACTGAAAAGGGTGATCCTTATCAATTTGTCTTATACCGATTTCGGGCCGCTCACTCCCTGGCAAGACGTTAACTGCCATAATTATAATGGTCAGATGCAATGCTTGATGCGATCACTAAATGATGCATTTGTGCTATATTAGACTACCAGGGTACAAAACAAAGCAACGTATGTAGACTTGCACCTAGCTAGTAGGCGATGCGCTCGCGGAAAGTTTGGAAGTGATCTTTTGCACATTCATTTGTTCGTTCCTGCTGTAAAATTACTCCGTGTACTACTCTACTACCTGGTACCAGGTAATAAAAGTAATTGTAATATTCTACGGACTCTCTCACACCGTGCATTAAAATAATAACCTACGGAATGCATGAACCTTGGGAGCGGATCATCACGATAGGTCTGAGGAAGTTGCATTTTCGACACGACTCAAATAATCAATCCCGTCAGCAATCGTTTCAATCGACTATGGTAGGAGTAGTCTAGCTAGTAGTAGTAGACCCTACCAGGTACCAGGTACCGCTACTTTGCTGTGGTTGCGGCAACTCGCTCACAGGATGCGATGCGAACTATCTCAGCAACTGAACGTGCACCACCAAACATCCTGAAAGATTTAATGAACTAAAAGGGCCTTCGTCCTTCTTCCGTGTCTACTTCTCACCGGAATCAAATATACTCCGTGCACTTTTGTCCGACCCCAATGCAAATACTTATTTTTGCGTCTTACGAGTGGTATGTTATTTTAGTGGTGCGTGGTGTTGCCTGACAGCTGTGCTTTTTATCCTGTTCTTCGGTTTCTGGGTTTTGGTTTACACACAAAACAAAAATAAAATATAAATAAAAACAAGCCAAACAGAGCCAAGTCTCTAAACAACGGAGTAGACAATTATTTACATTCAGCGAAATGATTAATCAAAGTAGGCTACATACTTGCCTCTCCTACAGCTGCCTTCTTAGTTTGACAGAAAAACCCTCCTGTCGGACAGTCGCGGCCGCTTCATCAGCTCACACAGCAGCACCCGTACAAATTGTTCCATTTCTGAGATCATCTTTAGCAGATGGCAGACCTTACTTAAGATCTGTGTCTCCCTCATCTGTAATGATGTGCGGCAATGTCTGTGACTGTAACACACGTTTCTATGATTTCAATGTTGACGTCGACGTCGACGAACATGAGGACAGTTCTTCCAGTGATCATTCCATGAGCGATGTGCCGGCTTGCACAACTCAGCCATTAAAACACGATACGTGCCAAACATCTCTACCATCCAGGGCAAGCTGCCGTGTTAATTTTTGTCCAACTGTCAATGTAACGTTAATACCATCGCACAGGGACTACTCAGCTGTGATGAAAGACCAAATCTGGACGTCTACCGAACGGATCCGATTGAACGCCTTTCGAAACCAAATGCAGCTAGCTTTGGAAGAGGACGAGGAGATGAAATTCGAGGACAGTTTCATCGAATACCGAGTATGATGACACTTCCGAGATAGTAGCTGCAAGCTGCAACCAAAGACGCAGCGGTGGACAACTTTTGTGTCGCTCCCACCAGCTATGGGCTACAAATTGTATGCAGCCCATAGCTGGTCTAGAATACAATTTTGACGCAGGTATTGTAATGTTGAAACAATATTTTAAAAACAGTAACTGGTAGTAAAGAGAAATGATGGAATGAAACTATTAACTTGTATTACACTCTGTACTTTGTATTGCTTAGCAAATGCTGTCCAATTGCAACCAACAACCAACACAGCTAGCAGCTCCAAAACTGTCTTGCCCAACAAATTATATTTTGTACTACTACTAGCTACTCTACTACTACTAGCTATGGTAGTAGTAGTAGATTAGTAGTAGTAAGTAGTACTCCCATGTACTGGCTGGTGGTACTCGTCGAGTACTATTAGATGCAGTAGAAATAAGTCGTGTCTAGCAGGTTTGGGATAGCCGCCGAAAATATCAGAACTAGTAGTCAACTTTCTAGCACGCGGCATTATTATCGCAACGTGTTACTGGTATTCATTAGCGTCTTGCTCAGCAATACCAGGTAGAGTACTAGTAATGATAAAGCCTTTTTAACACAGCCACACCTATGAGGTTTCGAATACGAATTCGGATTCGGGTTGGAAAAAGCTGATCGTGACAAACACTCAATGTGTGGCTCTCTTTGCTATTAGGATTCTTCCGTTTACACGGGATTTGCTGGGATACGGTAGCTACTGGTAGTAGTAGTATCGGTTCTAGGTTGTCAATGTAAGCGAAGCTCTATGCTGATCTTGTTGATGATAGCAGAGTTTAGCATGCCTCGTTCTGAAGGAGTCTCTGCAGGAGTAGTTAAGGCCATTGAGGCTTGTGAACAGTAAGAAGAACAAATTCGAATCTTCGTAATATTGATAGCTCGGGGCGATCGTAAATTTGATGGCGCGAACTTAACTTGGCTGCCGTGAATGAGTGGTACTACTACTAGTCCTACTACTAGTGTAGCTAGCTACGGTAACGAGAAGTCTACTAGGAGTAGCTACTACCTGGTAGTACAGTAGTACACACCTACTATCTATTAGTACTACCGTAGCTAACAACAGAGGAGGAGTACGGAATAGTAGGTAGACTCATTCATATTAGCAAGATGGATCAGTCTAGAATTGTTTCTACCACCGTGACAGTACATTGGAGTACGTTGCGTTATCTTGATCTGGCCTCATTGTAGAAGATAGACACACAAATATGTCTAATAGGAATCATAAGAACAGAAAGAGGCAATTAATAGCTGGTTTCCGCTGGCAACTCTCTGGCACAACAAGCGTTCGGCCTTCATCTTTTCTTGTTACTCTGGTAATCATCCTCAGCTTTGTAACCTTCCTTTCAAATCTCCATCATTCAGCCAGAATGATTCGAGATGCAGAATTAAACTTGCCCAATAAGACGCACGTTATACGAAGTATTTCCGAGTTAACCACTACCAATGCTTTAGGACCTAATCTGTATCTACCACCACAATTTCTGCATGAAAATCTTAGAAAATCAACTATGCCGCAAGGAGACTCATCACCAACTACTGCAAATTTGACGACAATGGGTGCTTTTGTACATATTGGAAAGACGGCTGGATCCACTCTGTCGCTCCTATTGCGGAATGGTTGTCACTCCTTTTTGCCAAAGCCTTGCCGTCGAATTCCCGCTCCTGAATCCATGGCATCCCACTTGGTTGGCAGCTACTATCACGGTATGCACTCTGTATTCTTTATATATTTCCGTCGAATTTGGAAGTATTGATACCACCTGCCAGAGCTCATACTGTTTCACCCACTCTCCCTACCGCCCTACAACTATCCGACGGCCACTTAAATTCCACGCACAGTCCCGGACTTTCAGTTTTTACCCTCGCGTTCCCATTCTTTTTACATTCTATCCCTACGAGATCCCTTTGATCGAACCATTTCTGCATTTTCCTACGATCATCCACTCAACAATCAGCTTGCTAACGAGAACGCCCACTACCAGCAAACGGGAAAGTTAAGTGCTCCTGAACAAGCTGATCTCCTATTGAAACAACTAGCCTACCGGTGCTTTCCCTCGTTGGAAATCTTTGTCGATTTTGTGGGTGACAATTTGACAGATTACGAATATCATTTTCCTCCCAATCGCATCCCTCGTCACTTGAATGTTGAACAATGCAAGCATCTGGCTCGAGCCGTTCTACAGTCGCGTGTGAGAAAATTTACACATTTGTACTTCAATTACGGCAAGATCCTGTCGCTTCTACCGGTGGAGCTATCTGACAAAAGTGCAGGCAATAGTGCGTTTCACGATAACAGCAGTAACACTGTTATTTATGCTACACGCAAAGAGTTTTTATGGCAAGACTGGAAAAACATCAATAGGCTGCTGAAAGCAACACAACAACTCAGCGGATTACCGGAGGAAAATGGTAGGCCTCATCATGGAAAGGACACTCTTGATAGCGTACTCGTAGATGATTCGCTGGTACGAGAAGCAGTAGCATCTGCGCGAAACGTATCCAGTCTGGTGCATCCCCAGACGCGAGATTTGAGTAGTAAAGGACGACGACGGCTTTGTCGGGCCCTTACAGCAGAATATCAGCACTATGTTCGCATACTGCGGTCCGCCAAGAATTTGAATGTTAAAGGCGTGCAAGAATCCTTGGCTTACTCTAGGAAGAATTGCCCAGATTTAGAAATGCTGGCGCATCAGAGGTGAACATGGAAAGTTTTATTCTGAGAATTGTCTAGATTTTCAGCGGTGATGACGGAGATTTGAATTCTGATGAGTGACCCAAATTGGATCACCTGGCTCTCGACGGCCAACACCATTTTTTAGGATTCAAGAATTCCTTCTTCAACCAATTAGAGATTTGCCGCGTTCGGCTTCGATCCTGTCTGGCTGGTAGACTACTGGTAACTAATACCATACCTAGCTAGTAGAGTACTACCTGGTACCACTACTACCTGGTACTAGTAGTACTCTACCTGGTAGTCGATCATGGTGTTCGCGTGTTCGCCTCATCACAGAGACAGGAACGACATCAAGTTGTAGTAGTAGTGTTCAAGCAGCAGTAGTAGTAGTCTAGTGTATCAATGCCCCATTGATAGTTTATCTTGCTGGCTTTAACTTGCTCCTTTTACAGCAACTCCGCCCAATTCCATTGCTGTTATAAAATAAATAGTATATGATTGCATCCACAGCACCATCACCTCGATGACGAACGATCGCCACAAATATTAACTTTCAATGTCTCCACGTCGCACGATGGGCGAGGCACTTCACCGCCCACCCCAGATTGTGCCTGAGACAGGAAAGAACTGTCATGATGTGATGACAAAGAAGAGAAAACGGGCAGAAGGATCATCTGTTGTCGCCAAAGATGGTAGTTGTGATGATGAAATAATGGACGGCACCATCATGTCAGGATTTCAATCTCAAAGTTTGTCGATTAAGGACAGTTTGGATTATCAGCAGCCACCAGCCAAGAGGTTCAAGAGTCTTTCGACTGTCATTTCATCTCGAGAAGCAGTACCTGAATGGAATTTTCGGAGAGCATCTCGTCAAGAAAAAACTCCGTACTATCACGTTCCATTGAAATGCTCTCCGATGGTACCGTCGTACCATTATCAACAGGAAAGATTGCTTCAGAAGATCCACAATATTGAAACCTGCAATCACGTTTTGCTCTCCTCGTCCTACGAGAAGTCTTCGAGTGCTACAAGAGCTGTCAAATTTGTCGAGCTTGTTCTCGTACAAGACATTTCTTCTCATCGAACTTATTCTGAAGAAACTCGACTGAAAATCTGGACGGGGATTAGGGACATTGAAAAGCAGGCAAAGCGTAACACAATGGAATTTTGTGCAGACGGTGAAGACTGGCGCTATGCCACTGAAGAAAACGATTTCTGTAAATGGAAAGGAGAGTTGGTTCACCCGTATACATTTGAGAAATTGCAGGAGCAACAAGAGAAGGAGCAGGATGAAGTTGACCTGCAGACGAACAAACTTTCTTTCGAAGCGGCAGGGACTGAAGCATCTGATGACGACCGTTGCTTGCCACCATTAAAGTCTCTACACAAGGTGTCCTCCTACCAGGATCTCTCAACAGGACACTTTATTGCGTGCTAATCGAAAGTTCGAGGCAGGCGATCAAGTCAAGACGCTTTTTGTATTGCCTACTTCTTCCCGTGGTTGCGTGTACTTTTAGAGAACAGTGTTAAAGGACCATAATAAAGTATTTATATTCGAAATTACGAGCCTCTGCGCTATGTCTTTACAACCTGCAGCAGGTAAATTCCCCTTTTATTTCGTTCGCCGTGGTGAAAACCTGCTTGCTCAAGATAGGAGCTTTACTAGACAGACAAGAGCGATAATATGGGGGCATTCATTCATCACAGTTTGTGTCCATGGCACGGCGATTGTTGTTTATTCAGAAGATATTAAATGAGTTTTTGGTCACGCCGCTGGTGCCAGTCGACAGGGATCATCCGGAACAAAGAAAGAGTACATGAAAAATTCGTAGTCCAGTGCATCAATGGTCGCACTGTCGATGGATACCACTCCCTGTCGTAGAGAAGCGACGCAGAACGCGGCTTCCTCTCGATGAAACTGCATCGCATGAATGTTGCCCACATTGTTAAGCAGTCCCATAGAAATCACCATATTGCTCTGAATGCAAACATCATTTTTCACCTCGTCCAGAACTGCACGAGCAAGCTTATAGGAAAATTTTGCCTCCTTGATGAGAACCTCATGGCCTCCAATACTCAACCCCAGGATGTGGTGAGCTAGGCCAAGATTGTACAGAATCATTCCTAGCAAAGTGATTTTGTTCTCTGGCATATCGAGATCAACAGAGAGAGAGTTTACAAAGGTAAAGGCTCGATGGTACAATGGGATGATGGAATCGTTGGTGTTGGATGACGAGACGGGAAATGGGTAGTTTGATTCTTGATTCGATATATCAACTGTAAACAAAGTACCTATCTGAACTCTTCGGCGATTTTCTTCTGCAGTAAACGGTCTGTTGGTATCGTCTTCCATCACAACACCCTTTCTAGGATGAGATCGTTTCCGAGCAGCTCGATGCCGATCATTGTCAATTTTACCTTCCTGTACCACAGCCACAACTAGAACCTTCAGTGCTTCAGCTGCTTCACGCAAGACGCGAATAGCATTTAACGTTTCTCTCTGTTGCAGCAGAGAAACGGCTATGTCATTGGCAAGCAATATTTCCTTGACTGTGGTGTTCGTCATTTTGCGATTGCTTTGTTGTAGAGCACTCGAGTACTGAGTACTGGAGTGCGTTGTGGTTTGTGGTTGTGTTTGTAAATCATAAACTGACTGGGAATTGTCCAGGATGATACTACTGGTAGTAGAGTCTACTAGGAGTGTTACTACTGTTAGGAGTGCCCGTGGCATTATTTTTTTCTCGTCCTGTCGCTTCAAATCTCGGTGACTGAAAACGAACCTACCCTACTACCTGGTAGAGTACTTACTGCACTAAGTGTTACTGGTACTATTTACCACTCCGAGTGCTGGTACCAGTAGTTCCATTAAGGAAAAGAAGGGTACCAGGTACCAGGGTAGTACTGGTACCAGGTACCAGGTACTGTAACACTTCGACGTCGTCGCTTTTTCAGAACCACGACAATCATTATTCATCAATATATTTAACGAAGTGGATTTAATGATCGTGTGAAACAGATTACTGTAATATTTGGAGTACTCTTTATCCACCCGATGAAGTTCACTTTCTTTGCCACTATCATTCTAAAATGTCCTGCATACGGTAACTCTCTCATCAGTTTCTAATAATAACGTAGTACCACAGCAGTGGTACCAGTATCAGTAACTGGGTACCAGGTACTAATGTTACCTGGCAGTGGTAGTCGTAATAATAATATAAATACTAATGTCTATTCGGTCAGCTTTAGCCCTAAGCTTGATTTTTCATTCGAGCAATGAGATCTATCATTGTGGACAATAGACAGCCTGCTGGTATCGAAAATGACAATAATGGAAAGCGATGTTTGAGCTCTTCAAAAACCTACTTTGCTTCCAGCTATTATTAGTATAAGCCGTTCTCCTTTCGTGAAAAGCACGAAATGGGCTGTCGCCAGTCGTCTTTCGAGAATCATGTCGCTCAGGATCCCGTTACCGACATTATTCAAACGAAGAATCAATATCCTGTGTCTGGCCCTGGTAATGAGATAATGAAACCTAAGGGCCACGGAACCTACCACAAGCCAGTCCAACGCAGGCTTCGATACGGATGTGATTTTGCCACAGCGGATCGAATTTGCAATTACAATCGACACTTTGCAGAAAGTCGAGGATATTTCTGCTCAGGTCGTCGGCGGTCACCCTTGATGAAAGCCGTTGACGAAGCAAAACGCGCCAAAAACAAGATAACGTTTTACGACTCCAACACGGGTCTTCCTTTGTTTAAGGCCCCGATGAATCGCTCTTGGGATGCTTGGTTGAAAGAATCGGAAGCACATGGCTGGCCCAGCTTTCGAGATGCCGAAGTAAACTGGGACAATGTGAGAGCTGTCAGTCGTGGAGAGACTGTGAGTGTTCACGGAACTCATTTAGGACATAACCTGCCAGATAGTAAAGGTAATCGCTACTGCATCAACCTTTGCTGTATAGCCGGAAACCCAGCAGAACCAACAGGAAATAAAGTCGGCGTCATCGATCACCGTACAAGCCAGTCCTAATAAAATTACAACTCTGTTCTTCACCACTCTTTTTATTTTCGGGAAGCTCTTTCTACGATGTTCGGATTTTGGGATGGTACATTGTAATGCCTCGTTTAGACTAGCTATAGCTAAAATCGCTTCAGCCATTTATAAAATTCCAAAATCACATGAGGTTTTGGCTTGCCGTCCATGGTCACAGAAGAACACCTTGAAAATTCGTTCATGAAAAAAAAAGGCATCTTTCGGCAAGCAAAGAAATAAAGAAACCTAGTTACAAAAACAGTTATATTTGTGTCCATTGCCTTTTCTGACATATCATATGATTGGACATAGAAACAATTGAGTTAGCGTTAGAAGCTGTTCGATCATCGAGGCTCATCCATTCCACTGCGAACGTATATACTTGTTGTCCAATCCTTGCTATTAGGTTCGCAAATTCAACCTTTGACTCTCTAGAGGAAGCAAGAACAATGAGTGATCACTGTGAACCATCATTAAACTAACAAAACCTTATTCTCCTCGCCGTCTGTCAAAATCGCCACGACCAACTACGGCTCATTTATCGTTCTGGTAATCGTTACAGTTGCTGGAGTAGTTGTGGGCGTTGAAGTGGGTCTTCTTGTTAGACTCGATGCTGGCATGGGCGTCGTTGTTGCTGCTGTAGAGTTGTCGGTACTTTCATTTGTGATGGCAACGGAAATAGTTGCAGAACTACTGTCAGTAGCTGGTTCTGTTAAGGTGCAGTTTTCTTTTAATGCCATTGTAGCTTCTTCTTCTGTTTCTTCTTTCCTCACTTCTTCAGTGTAATCAGGACATGTTCTCCGAGTGCTTTTGGGGTTGTTGAAGACAAGGTGAGACCAACCCATGCGTGGTCTGGGCCCTTCCGGGATTTGTAAGAAACGCGACATTCCTGGTGTGAAGGCAGATGCTTCATTTTGACCTTGTGCCGGGTTGTGAAAGGTACCACAAATTTTACCATCCAAAGAAGTGTCCCCGGCATTGAGAAACATTGCCTCGGCGACACTTTCACCGGGGCAACGTAAAATCATGGATGTGTTCTTTGGATTGCTCAAGGCGATGACAGTACCATCCCGTCGCATATCCGAGCCCGTCCATTGAATCTGAAAAAAGGTATCTTCTCGATTGTATTGCGAAACGACCTCCGGAGCAATCGTGTCGTGAATGGTCAAGGGAGAATTGCTTTCAACGAGTGCCGTTTCATTGCGTGTTGTCCAAGCACCGACCGGAATTTTGAACAGTCGAGTGTTGTAGACGTGTTGTTTGGCCCACTTTGTCACCAAGTAAATATCCCCAACATTCCCATCGTGACCCCATCCAGTATGATCAATAAAAATGGCTTCACAATCGGCATAATCAGTGGGCGACGACTCATGGTAGTACGTGTAGGGGAGAATGGACACATCTTGATCCGGAACAGTAATGTTGTCCAACGTTTCCAAGGCATCGCCAAAGAACGTGTAATTGGGTTCTTTAATTTTGATGATTCGGTAGGGCAAATAAAAGTTGCGGTCAGGCAGGAACCGATCACTTCGTTTGCCTTTGGTGTCAATGGCAACATTGTCACCAACGTCTGCCACGTAGAGACAGTTGCCCGAGAGTGGGTACGGTCGCTCCTTATCAGCATTAGCAATTGTATAGTTAGGGCTTGCACCACAAGAACCATAGGTCATGGATTCCCAGTCCCAGTTTGGAGTTGTTGCATTGCCCAAGATGAGCGTTAGCAATCGCCGGCCAGAGGCGCTTCGGTATACACCAATCCGTCCTCCGCTGACGTCGGCTAGTTCAGTGTTGTTGTTTAATCCGTCGGTAATCACGTACAGCAAGGGATTGTCGTTGTACTTTTGGTCAGAAAAAACAAGACCGGATATTTCTGTAAAGCGTCTGACGGGATCGTATCCACGGAGGCGAGTTGATCGACTGCTGCTGGTATTGTACGGACAAACCAAGTTTTGCTGTGCTTGAACATGATGCTGGAGCAGCAACAACCAAAAAGCCAGAACTAATACGCCGCGTGTGTTGAGAAAATTCATCTTGTCTTGTTGCGTACTGTAGGTATCAGGGAGGATGTTGCTGCTTATAGTGCAGGATATTTGAAGTGATGAGATATTCTACCTTCGACAAGTAGTGGTAATAGATTCGTGAGTTCTAATATTGGAACACGAGCAAAAACAAATAATTTTTTATTAAATTTTCAACAATACATAAGACTTGATAGAATAAATAGGCCACCAGCACGTACATGACTCTGAGTCGTTCCATTTAGGGCGAGGACCTAAACCGACCACAGCACCCAACATACACAGTATTCACAGTAAAAATACTAATTAATGATACTAGTAGTAGACTAGTAGTAGTACTAGCTAGAAGTATTAATAAGAAGCAATAATATCGTACGATTCAAGTATTTTCGAGTCGTGTCAGACGATACACAAGGGTTGTTTGTCGTGTACGAGTATTATTACTTATGTAGTGAGTAATAATAATGATGGCTTAAACCGCAAGACTAGTCTACTGTATACAAGCAACCGCTTTTCATCCAATGACTATTACATGATATGAATGATATAATTAGTGTATCATCAACTTCAAATCGTCGACAGATCTTGAGCATACTAAAAGTTAAACCAGGAAGACAAAAGGTCGCTCCAGCTTCGGCTATTGGATCTGCAAGAACGATTGCCCGTAGGACCGCGGCAACGGTTAGACCTACAATGCCGGTCTCTCACGCAATATTGGCCTACCCGCCCCTCGCCGTCTTCAGTGACACAGGTCTCTGTTCCGCAGAGCCCCCATTGACATGGAAATACGTCACATTGAAGGTTTTCCTGACAGTCAGCAGTATTGTGACAATGATCTGACAGGCCACCTTTGGCCTCGCAGACATTGTCATGACACCACAATCCCGCTCGACACTCGCAAGTATCCCCACATGCCCCCCCTGCGGCTCTAAGAACAATGCATTTATTTGTCACACAGGAACACGCATTGCTCATACAATCAGAATTCGAGTCACAATCTTCGCCAACCGGTAACTTTGAGGTGCATTCAAAGTCCACGCACATGTTGGATATACACTCAAAATTGTCGTCACAGCCCTCACCATCGGCCTTCTTGGGACGGCAGATGTCAGGGTTGTTGGTGTTGGATGATTCTGTGTTTGCATCACCCTCTTGCATGATTTCGAGGAAGTCTTTGTCACAAAAGCCAGACAGACATTGATTGTTGGCAGTACAGTCTTTTCCATTACTCAGCTTCTTCTTACAACTCTTGGAGTCACAAAAACTGTCGCTGGGACAGTCAGCATCTGTACGACATCCACTGCACTCAAAGTCAAGACACAAATCACTAATACACTCAAAGTCGAAGTCACATCCAACCCCATTGGCTTTTTTGGGACGACAGATATCAGGATTATTTGTGTTCGAACTCTCAGTGTTTGCATCTTCCAAAGGCGAAATCTCCAAGAAATTCTTGTCACAGAAACCAGATTGGCATTGTTCATTAGAAATGCATTCAGCACCATTCGGTAACTTGCCAGTTACAAGGATACACACATTGGATGGTTCAGCACAGATGTAATTGGTTGGGCAGTCCCTGTCATTATTACATGCGAGTGCGGGGCATTTTGCAAACTCACAGGAAGGAGGCACCCGGCTTACGGAGCTTCCATCAGGGCACACTTTCGCATCTCTGTTGCACGCGACATCGGTGGGACACTCTTCGAAATTGCAGCCTGGAGGCACCCTGCCTACAAAGCTTCCGTCTGGACACTGCTTTACATCCAATGTGCACATAACATCAGCCGCGGTGCACTTCTTGCCTTCGCAGTTTTCCGACAGGCACTTATAATCTTCATTGCATTGCGCTCCAATTGGTCGTTTTGGCCAGCACCTAAGTGCATTTCGGTCGCACCAAAAATTGCGACTGCAGCCATTCCCGTTCCTAAAAGTAAGAGTACAGCAAACAAGCATAAGACTTAGTAATCGTTTACGCTGATTCGAATCCCATCGTAGCAACGAAGAGACTCACCTGTCGCATTCAGCTTTTTCCTTCGTTTCCGTCGAAGTAAGGGGTTCGAAGGGTTCAGCAGCAGATTCTGTCTCCTGAGCCAAGGTCGCCGCCGGCAACAAAGCAAGGAGGAGGAGGGAGGGATTGATTTTCATCTTCTTGGTTCTTTTTTGTGTATGTGTGTGTTTGTGTGTGTGTGTGTGTGTGTGTGTGTGATATGTTTTTAATTTTTGTGAGATTCGGTTTTTTTCGATTTTGTGATTCGAAAAGGCAGAAAGACTTCTTGTATGGATTTCCGAATTGCCGTATGTGGTTCGCTAATATGCCACACAATGTGGATCGCATATCCATTGCCTAAGTATTTTAGTCGGTCTTCAATTGGATTTACGTGAAGGTGTCATGCATACAGTTTCACTTTGGGCTTGGACTTGAGAGATGAATCCCAAAACGAATCTTAAAATAGCTTCGGCACATAAAGGAGCGTGCCTCGTACAGATACCAGGTGATGACAATTGAATATACAGTACCTGGTACCTGCTGGTTCTGGAGTAGTACTGGTGCTAGTACTAGAATTATAGAATTTCTTTGACTACTTAACTAGATATCTACAGTATGTTAAGAGTGGTAGTCAGTAATGAATAATAATAACGTGATGTGTTCCGAGTTTTCCGTTGGAATTTCCGTTCGAAATTCGAAATTCGTAGCAGATTTCCCCACGGTAGTAGTAGAGTTAATAATAAAGCCAAAGGATCACCAACCACTCTAGCCAGTGGGTAGCCTTAAAAAGTTTTATTTGTCCTCTGCTACTGATAAATATTTAGCTTCCTATTTTGGAAGTGGTGCACTCAAATTTTGTTTAGTCAAACCTACCAAAGGGAGCTCAGATAATTATTGAGCTTACTATTTTTGAAGTAGCGTACTAAAGTTTTCTATCATAGTAATCAGACTTAACACGAGGTCCATAGACCTCGTCTACTACTTTGAAGAAGTAAATATCAAATTCTTAGCAGGGACCTCGGACCTCTCATTTTCAGATGGGTGGGGATATGAATTTGCAAGGCTTTTGCTAGTAGTATTTTGACCTTTGATGATTTTTATCATAGGCCCATATATTTTTTCAAAACGAAGACCTGTAGAAGGTGTACTGGAGTCTACACCAGGTAGGTCAAATATTTCTGGTTACGCAGCCAATTATCTCAAATATTTCTGTTTACCACAATTACCTCAAATATTTCCGGTCACGACAATTATGTAGGTCAATATATTTGTTCTAGCCTCAACTCCAGAAAAGGAGTGGTGAGCGTGTCCCCGCCAGGTGCCATTGATAACGTTTTATTTTCCATCGCAGACCGTCGTCCGTCCCCAGTATTTTTCATCACTACTAGTCTACTAGTAGTAGTACCAGGGTACTACTAGTAGTAGTAGTAGTCTACTGAGGCAGAGAGTAGACTACTACAGTACCACTCTGGTAGCTAGTCTACAAGTAGAGTAGACAGGTATTATTTATTTGCGATGGGAGTAGACTACTTCTCCAGCTTTAGTTACTCGAATACTCTAGAGTACAGTAGCTAGTTAGCTCGCGACGAGTGGTAGTAATGATAGTCACTCTATCTCAAGATCCATCCGTATCCTCAGAATAGAATGGTTGCAAAGTACACTACCCGACTTGAGTACGACTACTCTTACCGTAGTCTAGTACCAGGTACTGTGTATTATGTACTCGTAGTCAAGTGCTCTACAGTAAAATATGTACGTAAAGTATTCGATAGTGATTTGATGTACATGTAGGTTGACTTTTCTGATAGACTTGCCCTTAAGGCTTTGCTCTCCCTCCCGCCTCTTGTCCAGAAATTCCAATTTATTCGTCGCCTTCGCCCGCAATCACAACGCCTGTGAGCTGCGAATCGCCGCCAGTCCTCTGCAGGGATGGACGATTAAATTGAGGATTCTGGTCTTTGAGAGAGACCGACGTTGGAGGTTCGTGACTTTCCACAGAAATTATAGGTTCTTTGGTTTTTGTGGGGCTAATAATTTTTGGGCTATTCTCGGTGTCATAAAAATTGCCGTCGAAATCAGCCTTTGTGATGGGCATCTCTGACGCCTTGGGGCCTTCAATAACAACACCGGAAAAATTATCCTGCGAACTTCCACCAGGGCGTTCCAGTGACGGACGGTGAAACGCAGGTTCTTGCTTTTTATTGCCGTTGTCGTTTACGGGCTTGCCCTTTAGATTCACGTTGACGCGTGTGCCAGCTCCTTCCATTTTCAATTCAACAATTCCGGCGATATTTGTGTAGTGAACCGTCACCAGTGTTACAAGACCCCTTGTTTTGGACCCCTTCACGTAGAAATTGTGGGTCGTTCGCGTGCCATCAGCAACTGGCTGACTATCATCGCGATTGCCACCAGTCACCCAAAGATTTGGTTCTTTAGATGTTTCCGTCATGGTTTCATTCGTAAGAACATGAATGTTGGTTCCCAATGCTGCCGTCACTCGCGGATCTATATTGAGCAATCGAGTTGCATCAACCAATAATTTTCGCTTGGTGGCTTCGTACTGTTCTTCTCGCCTTTTCTTCAGTAGTTCTGCCTTTTCTTTCATTGTCAGAGGGCGCGGTGGGGGCTCCTCCTCAATTACCGCCGTGACTGCTCTGTCGCGTGGGTGCTCGGGTAGTCCAATGGGTCGGGATCGGCGCCTATGCGGAGGATATACTGGTTCATCGAACAAGTCTTCGTCATATAGGTCAGCTTCGTCGTCTAAATCTAGGTCCAAGTCGCGAGGTCCTGGTATGAAAGGTTCCGGAGGTGCATACAAATGCACCGGTTCAGGGTAATCGTCCAAGTTATTGTCCGCATCCTTTGAGTACCCATAGCGAGAAGCTTGCTGCTTGGATTGGTATCGAGCTGACGAAGATTGCCTCTGATATTGCGTTGCACGTTCTGGTTCGGTATCGACCATTTCACTCACAGCCCCTCGACGAGTTCGGGGCTCATCGTTCAAGTTGATTTCAAAGCTTCGAGTACTGCCACGAGACGCACTCTCTGACGATGATGGAGCCGTTCGTTGCTCTCTTGTATCCCTTGTGAATCCATAGCCATCTTTATCATTCAATTCTCGTTCGACACCATTGTTGTAATGTTCTCTACTGCGACGAGCATATTGCGACTCGCTGACTGGATATTTCTTTTCACGATTACTGTAATAGCCAGTAGCACTTCTAGCGGTTGTCGAAGTGCTTCTTGCAGATGGATCTTGAACGGCGCCTCGTTCCACATAATTTTTTCTTGTTGGAGGTTTTTGAAAGGAATAGTCTTCTCGGGGATCTCGGGGTGGAGCTCCACGATCCACGTGCATGTTTCTTGGAGGCGGAGCGTACTGTCGTTCTCTGGGTCCATCCATGTAGTCCCAGTCATTTTCAAAAAATGCTGGTTCCACCTGAAACGATTTGTACCGACCTTCTCCAGCAAAGTAAGGTTCCTGATGACGTTTGTCGTTCCGAAAGAATCCCACAGGCTCTTCGTTGTTAATTCGTCGACGTCTGTTGGTCATGCTGTAGGGTTCATCCTGGATACGAATATCCTCACGACTATAAGGTTCATTTTGTGCCGCCATTTCTCGCCTTCGTACACGACGTTGGGTTGTGGAGGATCTCATGTCTCCTTCGTCACGAAAAGGCATGTGGCGACGGCCATAGGGTCGGTCTTGGGGCGACATCTCACGCTTGACACCTTCTCTGTACAAATCATCATAAGGACTCTGCTGAGGAATGCCGTCGTATGGACGATTATATCGAGGTTCAGGAGGTCTCATTATAAACGGAAGATCACGAGGTGTCGCAAAGGGACGAGAAGGACCAAATGATTCATCGTTTTCCCGCATGGAACCATCATGAAAGTTGGATATCCGGCGACTAACAAAAAGGGGTCCCATTTGTCGATGCAAAGGATCAGCCCGAGCAGGATCATGTGGATGATCATCTGGATGCGGAAAAAATCCGCATTCTCGAAAATTGTTTTCGTCTGGTCCTGGATTATAGTCCTTATTAGAAGAAGGTGATAGTGGTTCTCCGGCGAAAGCTCCTCTTGTGTTTTTTCCTGTTCCGTGCACATCCATGCGGTTCATAAAATCATTTTCATATCCTAAACCAGAGTAACCCTGTCGATTAAATCTGGCAAATTGTACTCCGTAGAGCTGCGTCGTAGCAGTTCTGGATGATAATGTTGCTGCCTTCGTATTCGACGGAACACATGGAATTCTGCGGTTGACATTCTGAAAACCCGTTACATCTCCGGCCGTCATTAGGAATAGGAGGAGAAAAATCTCGTTCATTTCAAGGTACGTATTGTTGCAAGGTCTATGGTCAGTATGGTATTGTTATGTTGAGTAGTTGTTAAAGTATTTTTAAGAGGTTGGCAGATTGACAGGTGTAGTCTATGAAAACTAAATTATTATGCTCGCGGAATACTAGTACTCACAAAGGGAGATGTGTTGTTTGGTATGACGGGCTTCTTCGATTCGGCGCTCTTGTGCTTCAGGACTTCTTCATTGCTTTTGGAGCCGATGTCGCAATGCTTCTTGGAATGACATCATTACTTGAAATCAGATTTTATTGGACACCATTGACGTACTTCACTTGAAGAACGTAATACAGTACCAGTAAAACGACTGTCCGTCGTCCTCCCTTCCTTTCCTTTTTCTACTACTACTTGTAGTTGTTGTAGATGCTGTAGTTTTCCTTTCAGTCAGTTTCAGAGTAGAGTAGTAGAGACAAGCTACCAAAATCGATTACATGATGTAATCATTATTGTTATTATGGACAGTGGCGGATTCTAGATCCACAGTGAGACAAACGGGACGAGAGAAAAGAAGGTTTTAAGCCCTTCATGAGTCTCACACCGAACACCCAAACAGCTAGGAATGCAGCCATGCACACAATATTTTGTTGTTACGTTCGTGAATTTGATGGATGGGAGATTCAACTTGGTGGTTTTTGGGCAAGCCGCAGTGCTCCTGGTAGTTGAAGTATCCTTGTCAAATGGCTTTCAGATTAGTAGAAAACTGTATCGATCAAGTAAAAATATATTATTATAGTATGTTTCGCACAGATGAGCATTTTTGGGTTCCTGTATTCCTGCTGCTCTCTCTTGATATACAGTAGACAGTAGATGACCTAGAATGCGTGTTCGTTGGTCAAGAGAAAATTTATAAAAATTCACTTTACGTTTGCAAATTGCTCAGGTAGTCTTCGGCGCCCCATCGCACATCAATACCATAGTCCAATTGCTTTCCCTGTTCAAATGTTGCTTCTGTACTTCCAGACGACAAGTTTTCAAGGTATCCTCCCCACTTAGGATCTTTGTATCCTGCCCAGCCCGCCATTGTATGTTCTTTGGCGTGGTGCTCATCAGGGATCACATTTACGACGTCGTCGCCAAATGCATCACGGTGTTGTGCGGAATCATTCCCATTCGCCGTATCATGCAAAGTTGAAATCACACTTGGTGGAGATAATGAGTCTAGATAATTTTTGGGTACCGACAATGCACTGATCATTTGTATCGGAACCAGTGCCAGAAGATGGAGCAGAGCTAATGCAATGCAGTGTAGTCCAAGAAACATTTTGCGTGGTTGCAATCTTTTCACAATTTTGGTCATGTTTAATTTTCCAAAGACAGCTGGTCAACGAAATCACGTTAAATATAAAAGATTGAAAGCCGTAGTTGTCTCGTTGTCTCCTGTGTGGCCTGTGGCCAGATGTGATGATTGATGATTAGACATTACTACTAGTAGACATTAGACTGATTAGACGATTAGACGAGTCCTATTTTTTGTTCCTTCTGAATTCTGAATATCTCTGAATCATTGTAAAATGACACTCAGTCGTTTGACACAATAAACCCATATGTCATGAGGCGACTTTTAATCTGCAAGTTTTTGCAGAAGTAGTAGTCTAGTAGTTGTTGAGCTAATTATTTTACCTCGGCTGTTAGACTGTTTAAGACTCCATTATTTGATTATGCGAATTCCCCAAGGCAGTGTTGTAGAATTTTCACTAATGAATTCTAGAAGCAATGGAGTGCACGAAGAGGCGTTGCGAAACTTAAGCCTTAGGTAAGTCGACAACAGCAAATGGCAGTTCTGCAGCTTGCTAGAATCCTCCCAATATGTTTCTACCAATATCCCCTTGAATTAGATAGTACATTTTCTTCGTCTCTTCCCAAGCTACTGTTGGAAGTTCACAAAAATGATAGGCAAAGAGTAAAACGTTGGTAAGCGACCGATGCTGGACAGAGTTATCTATATGAAAAAACAATTTTTTGTTGCTGGAAAATTCTAAGGGGCAAGTTCTCTAAGGCGATTGTTTTCAGGTCATCCTTCATTTTGTTGGCCAGCACCGTCATCAATCGTATCATCGCAAGAAAGAACAATTTGTACCAGGAGGACGTCAACAAAAATAGCTTATGCAGCAAAATAATTTTATGTAATGGATTGGAACTCTCCGTCAACCAGAAGAATAAGCTAATTTGCGTGAAAAAAAGGAAAATAATCTTCGCTAAATATCACTTGCATCAAACAAACAGATTGTTGCTTCTTTAGAAAAGAGCAGTCACAGTGGCAGCCAAGGCAGCTGTAGTGGCGACCATAAAGCTGGTCATTGATGTACCGCCGGAACTGCCATCTCCTTCAGGGGCATCCGTTCCGTAAGGAGCATCTGTGGTAGCAGGGGCATCTGTGGTAGCAGGGGCGTCCGTGTCAGCGGGGGCATCTGTTGTAGCAGGGGCGTCCGTGTCAGCAGGAGCGTCCGTTGCAACAGGGGCTTCTGTGGCATCAGCAGGGCTGTCTGCCGATAATTCGACAGTCAGACCAGTATAGTAGTAGACCGGGAAGGAGCCGACAACTGAGACATCAATCGTGGCCGAAGAGCTTCCAGCTGGAGCCGTAAATGTTGCAATGGCTTCAGTCTTGGCGTCACGAGAGGTATGCGTCACACCAATCGCCGTTCCTGAACAGGCAGTCGCCTCTTGTCCGATCCCTTCATCGACAATTTCACTACCCAACTCTGTACGAAAGAGAAAGCCCTTGAATTCTGCACCCGTCAAAGATACGGTGTATTCGTTAGGGTTTCCGGTAGGTTCGGCCGTCAAAGTGTATCCGCCATCTTCAACAGAGCCAGTGGCTGCTCCACCGTGACCTATTAAAGTTAAATGTAGGTAATTTCAGATATAAAAGACAACGAGAGAAGCATGTAAGCGTACTAATAAAAGAAAGACAAAAGCAGATGGTATCGGAACAATTACGAGACGCATTGTTTTGATTTGTTTGATAGGAACGTTGAAGTGTTTAGTGTTTGCCCACTTCGAATGCGATTGTGGGAAAAAATTGATGATACCAGACTTCATACAGGCTTGTCGTGGATGCACCCTGGTATCCTTTGAACTGTACAGTATCGACAATAAACAGCCACATTTCGGTAACACCTACCAGGAACGGGCGCAGCCGAGCCTCCAACACAACCACCTGCTCCTGTTGGAAAGGCATTGGCTGGTGCGATAGCCGCAGCGACAAGGAAAAATGGCAAGTATAGCTTCATTGTTTTCGAAATATTAACCTCCAAATTTGAATTGCTGTACCAGTAGAGAAAGTCTACCGCTGTATTAGTACCACTCCTGGTACGAGTACTCCGGAATAGGACTTTCGCTCAGGGGCATACGTCTTAATTACGGAACAGCGCGCCGATAAGGCCGATAAGGCCGATAATGGTTTTTGTAGTTCGGCTCGGGCACACACAGCGCGCCGATGAGGCAAACAAAAGTTGTTGTTACTGGTAAATTCTACGGTACTAGCTAAAATAAAGTGCACGTACTTTTTCAACTTGAACCGTTGGCATTCTTGCTTCTTGTTTAATCGCTCACTAATTCAAAACCACTTCACTATCTCTCTTACTACTAGTAGAGCTAATTAGCTACTCTACCAGGTAGTAGTATTCTACTAGTAGTAGTACTACTAGTAGTAGAGTAAAGAAGAAGAGGAGTACTCGTACTCCCTACTACTACTACTAGCTAACTAGTAGTAGTACCAGGTAGTAGTCTCTAGCTAGTAGTAGGGGCGGGATTAGGAAAATAATTGCGTCAGAGATTCAGTTCAAATGAGCGACCATGGACGAATCTCTGTGAATGTAAATCTTGTGAAAAGTACTACCAGGTACCGGCAGCAGACGACTACTAGACTAGCTGACATCACACTGTGTCATCACAAAACTCTTTGAGTGCTAGACTACTCTATTCAGGTACAGTAACAGGTTCCAGTAGTCTACTCTCCTAGGTAACTGGTAGTCTACTAGGAGTGGTACGGAAAGCCGCGATTTTGTCAGGTGGATGCTCTCGCACCATTGGTACGTACATTTTTTTGACTAAAAGAATTACGACAACGATTCTTCTCTCCAGGAAAAACAAAAAATATTTATTTTGTCACGCAACAAGTAGTAGTCAACGATGGATAACAAACAAGAGGTTCAAGCTCAAGACGGCGCTGCCGAGCCAGAGGCTGTCGCAACTTCGGTTGATGATGAAGTCACGAGAGATAATAACCACATCATGGACAACAACGAAGACAAACAAAACAAAAATGGCAATGAAGACACCGCGGCGGATGATGAGGTGACGGAAGAGAACAAGGGGGACAACGAAGACAAACGACGCAAGATGACAGTGGATGCGGATGCTCCGTGGAGTGCACGTATGGTAGGTTTTTGCAGCCGAAGCATAAGGCTGCTTATTTACAAGCAGTATGTATTTTGTATGGTGTAAAAAAATTGCGTGGTCATCTCACAATCTAGTCTTCTCTTCTTGTCCCCTTTTCCCCATCCCTCCCTTCATTGATAGTGGGAAGTTTTTTCTACCTTTTGGCCTTTGGGATTGGTTGCTTTTGGTGGACCCCAGGCACATGTTGCCATTCTACGAGATCACTTGGTCGTTCAAAGAGATTGGTTGGACGAAGAAGCCTTCACCGAGCTCTTTGCCATTGGCCAGGGACTTCCAGGACCCACCTCGACCCAACTGGTCATTTCGACTGCACTCTCCAGAGCTGGTCCTTTGGGAGGTCTCATGGCATTCTTTCTTTGGAATTTTCCCGGACTCATTGTACTTACTATTTGTGGTATCCTGTTGGATGCTTATATTGACCCCGACGATCCACCCTTTTGGTTGGCGGGTCTTCCACCCGCTGCCATTTCCTTGGTCTTTAAAGCCTTTTACGGATTCGGCGGCAAGCTAGATCAGCTTGGTGTTGTATTGGCTCTGTGTAGTGCCATGATTGCCATTCTCATCAACAATGACGAAAACATTAAACCAAGTTCGTCGCAATTTGTCTTTCCCATTACCCTCTTTTTGGGTGGTATGATCACTCTCATTGATTCGAAACGCGCCAATCCATTCAGTACGTACACCAGTCAGTCCGCTGGCTGGGACCGTGAAAATGATGAAACCATTAGACGCATTGGAATCCCAATTTGGGTCGGTGCACTTATTTGGTTGGCCTGGTTGGTGATACTCATCGTGGTGATTGTGCTTGTGGATAGCTTTGAAGTGGAGAATGATTATTTGGAGATCTTTGAAAAAATGTACCGCATCGGAAGTATCATTTTTGGAGGAGGACAAGTGGTCTTGCCCATGTTGCAAGATGAAGTGGTCGAGGCATGGATGACAAAAGATCAATTTTTGCAAGGTTTAGCCTTGGCTCAATCCATGCCAGGTCCATTGTTCAACTTTGCGGCTTATCTAGGTGCTATATACAAGGGCGTCCCCGGTGCTCTGGTGGCCTTTCTTGGTTTGTTTGGACCAGGAGTTATTCTCATTTTTGGTATGGTCCCATTCTGGGCATCCATGCGTCACAACTTTACCTTCAAGGCCATTTTGAAGGGAGTGAATGCTACCGCTATTGGTTTGGTGGGAGCTGCCTGTGTCATCTTGTGGGAATCTGCCGTTGTGGATGCAGCCGACGCCATGGTCTTTTGTTTCGCGGGAACCCTGGCGGTTGCCTTCAACATTCAAGCTCCAATTTGTATCATTGCTGGTGGTATCTTGGGTGCCATTCTCCACTCGGACGCAGCCAATCTTGGTCAAGTTCCCTACTGCCAGTTTGATGCAGAGGACCTTGCCGAGAACACCACCCGTATCTAGAATGACTGTAGAAATAGTATGTGTAATCGAGTACTCTATTTTGTGATTAAAAAGTTTGTTTGTGCGGGGCCTCGTTACTCTTATTACGATAATATTGGACGCAAACTTGCTCATCCAATAATAACTCTAACATTAAACTTGATGTTACCGTTGCTGTGGAAGCGAGTGTTTCCTGTACCTGGTAGCGAAAATAAGAAGATTTAACCAACCTCAATGTGCCAAACTCACAGTCCTACCTAGAGTCTAGATTGTTTTGTTTTCTATCTTATCCTGCTGTATACCGTATCTCTCTCATCACGAGAACTACTATCGTACTGGTAAATAATTAATAACCACAATCTCACCAACAATGAGCGGACTACAAATTAAATCACCCGTCACCTACGCCTTTCCACACATCCAGTGGGATGCATTGGGATCATTGCGTTTGACGGCACAAGAGACGGCCCTGTTGCGCATGGCAGAGACCAATCCTATTGACTACACGCTCAGTGATTCTCGAGATGCTAGCATGTATGCTCGTGTTCTTTTAAAATTGCTGGCCGAAGCTCATGCTGTGGGTGCAGGAACAGGTACTGTCCATAGAACTAGTGTTCGTGTGTATAGGTGATTGTTTGTTGTTTGTTTCGTCCATCGTTGTGACGTTTCTTAGACACACACACAAACATTTACTTGTTTAAATTGCAACGACACCACCAATCGATCAACTGCATGCTGCGTAACAACTCACTTTTCCAACATCTTCATAACATGCTGTTATAATTTACAGGCAAAGTTTCCAAACTTCCCGAGAATTGCTCCGACGAAGAGGCCATGAGTGCTCTGGAACAGGATCCCCTCGGTATTGTCAGTCACTACGCCTTGACCAAACTCTACGAGATCATTTCCACCTTGACCAATGGCGTTTCTGGTGTGACGATTGCATCGGTCTTTTACGTAGGAAAGGACGGTGTGCTTGTCGACCAGTGGAAGGCTCTCCTCCGTGTCCTGAACAAGGGCAGCAAGGGAGATACGTTTGCTCAAAAAGTGGCCAGTCTGAGTTTGGCCAAAATTCTTTTGACGGCCTTTCCTTCTCAACGTAACAAAAATACAACCGTGGATAAGGATGGAAATCCTGTCAAGCCACGTCACGTATCCTACGCTTCGGCTGCCGAACCCACCGAGGCCCTATCGGCTTGGGTCGCCAGTCAGCTCAAGAATGCTTCGGGTGCCACGGTAGGTGTGTGTATCCCCGCTCTCAAGGCATTGATGGACGCCCACGAATCGCGCATTATCTTTTGCAAATCGGGTGGTGTCAAGTACATTGCTCGGCAATTGCGGGCTGGGTCCAAAACAACCAAGACGAGCGCCGTTGCAGATAAGAGAAAGCAACAAGCCTCCGTCCAACAATTGTACGAATTGGTCCTTTGTTTGTGGATGCTAAGCTACGAACTAAATAGCAGTTACCAAATTCGAGCCGACTTTGCCAAGGATGGTTTGGCGGTAATTGCACTTTGCGAAATGATCTCCATGGCGCCCCGTGAAAAGGTGGTTCGTGTGGCTCTGTCGTGTCTCCGCAATCTGGCAACCTGCGATGCTGACGCTTCGCCGCAACCAGCGGGACAGACCCGATTTGATGCGAAACACTTTCTCGGAGAAATGATTGGTGTGGGCTTGATCAAGGCGGTGGAGCACTTGAAAGAACGACAATTTACTGATCCCGACATTGTCGAAGATGTCAAATTCTTGAACGACGTTCTCGTGGAAAATTACAAAGAGATGAGCCGCTGGGAGGTGTACAAGAATGAACTCGAATCTGGACATTTGCAGTGGGGATCGGTTCATACTGAAGCCTTTTTCAAGGAAAATGCTCGTATGATGGAAGGCAAGGAAGGTAACTTTGAACCTCTCAAGATGCTCATTGCCTTACTCACCAATGAAGATGAAGAAGTACGAGCCATTGCCTGTTTTGATATTGGCGAGTTCGTTCGCCATTATCCTAGTGGACGTACCATTGTCAAGCGATTGGGTGCCAAGGAGTTGGTCATGCCATTGATTGAGCACGAAAATCCAGAATTGCAACGTTATGCGCTGCAATGTGTTTCAAAAATCATGGTCAACAATTGGGAGTACGTGAAATAAAAAAATGACGAAATAATTTAAGATGGACGACGATATTATCAAATTACCTTTGATCTTTTATGACAAAATCCAACAGAGAACGAGGGCAATTGGAAACATTTGACCGACTCTAAGAACTATAATAATAACACAACGCATCTGCTTGCTCATGTACGATATTGCCAGCCTATTTTATTAGTTTAGTTTGACCTTCTAGAAAAGCTTTTGCCAAACGCTCTCGTTGCTCGGAAATAGGAGCATCGTTGGTACATTCCTCGCCTGTCACAAAGCCATAATTTAACAACAGTTCCGCATCCGATCGTACCCCGTACGAAATGCAAAGCTGTTGAAGTCCTCCAGTCGTTGTTGTTACAAGACACTTTGGTCCGATACTCATTTGAAAACATTGGGACAGTGGATCATATTCGATGGAACTGTCAGCACTTTGTTTATGATTCGCAGAATCAATCATTGGTAACAGAACGGCCGAAGGTGGAGTTGAAAACATTTGGAACACATTGAGCAGTAACGGTAGGACTGCAATCATGGCCAATCCAGGCAAAACTAAATCCGAAGGAAATATTGTTGTTTGGGTGTAGATCCATCCACCGACAGTGGCACCTAATGTTGGTAGTAACGTGAATGCCAGAGAAAAAGAAGATGATGATGACGAAGACGACGCCATCAGACTTTTGCTGGCATGATTGCTCCCAAAATTTCCACGAAACGCTCGGGAGTGTACAACTTCCATTGCCCATTGGAACTGTTCCCACGACATCATGTTGTTGTTGTTGTTGTTGTTGTTGCTGCTGCTGCTGTCGTCTTGGAGTGCTTGATATTTTCGTTTCCATGTAGTTTGCTGCTCTTGTTCGAGTTGTAATAATTTTTGACCTGCCGGTTGGGATTTCAATACCTCTCGTTCGGCCAATGTCCAATGACGTAGAGCATTGGAAGCAGTGCTGGGAGGTACCGTTTCGGAAGTGATGACCATGTTTTGCGTCAAAAAGCTGCAATATCCGGACATTGGTGACAGTGAACCCTTTTGACATTCCTTCCATAATTGTTGGGCCAGTGTAACATCCCAATCATCTGTTTGTTCGTTAGCAGTACTAGTACTCGTATCAAAAATATTGCTTTGTAATACCACCGACAACGGAACAGACACTACAGGTGTTGAAGGGAGAGATGATGCAGACGGTAAAGCCGTCCAAGACAGTCCTCGTAATTTGCCAAAGTAAACATGTTCAATAGAAGGGTGAAGGTTGGACTTTGGTAACCCTTTGAACCAGGATTGAAAATCTGTTATCACCTCCTTGTCATCTTGCTGTTGCGTTGAAGCAGATGTCGATGACGATGGCGATGACGACGATGACGATGGCGATGTGTTAACAGCTGCTAAAACCGTTGGAACAGATGCTGCTGTCTTGGCAGCGGTGGTAGGCCGTATGCTGGTGGCGTAGTATGTCGGCACTCGTCTTGGACTCGAAAAAGCAGAAATTGAAGCAAAAGTGAGGATCGTCCAAATCACTGTCAACCTTAGAACGGTTCTTCGGGTTGGAGCATCAACAGCTAACATGCTACTTGCTTGACTTGCTTGACCTGCGATCTATGAGTAGATTACTGTACTATGATAACTAAACAGCAGTATTAATTTCAGTTCTTTAATGTTGTTGCAAATTAAGCCCAGGTGGACTGCCATAGGACTCAGGAGTTAGGTCTTACTCTATTAGGTCGTGTGCCTATGCCTACTTCCTATACACACCACTAGTCTAGT
>Ga0100392_1000780_pt1 | contig 29086 bp, 23 predicted proteins | sample CryGeymeta201516_FD_81548 | JGI IMG/M metagenome (GOLD analysis project Ga0100392, IMG submission 81548) | Groundwater microbial communities from Crystal Geyser aquifers in Utah, USA - Crystal Geyser metaG 2015-16 | ecosystem: Environmental > Aquatic > Deep subsurface > Groundwater | place: USA... | reverse complement strand
TAGTATGATCTCAACAAAAATAAACAACTTTGCGGCTCGAAATGTAACAAAGCTTACAGATACGCAAAAAGCATACAGGGAAGCCCACAGATAGAAGCTTCCGCAATGGTTCCTGGACCAGCTTTTGTGACAAGAGCATCAGAGGCACGCATCCACTCATCCATATTGTTCACAAATCCCGTCACTTGAACTTTGACGCCCGTTCCATAGTCAATGCTGGAAAGTTCCGATTTGGCTTCTTCATTGCTGCCACACACCACTACCATCTGGTAGGCAGGACTGCTAGATCCGCTTCCCAATTTCTTTCCCAAAGAACTGGCAATTTTGACAATGCCACCCATTCCGTCACCACCACCGACCACAAGAACAGTAGGAAGATTGGCATCTAAATCTAGCTCAGCCCGCAGCGTCTCCTTCGATTTTTCACTGTTCTTGGGTGCTTTTGCAGCGGGAAGAGATTCTGTCGACCAGAATCCTTTGCGAATTGGAAGACCATATTGGACGATTTGGGAAGGTTGCAAGCCACGATGGCGGGCACATTTGTTCAAGGCATCCGATGGTACAAAACACTTGTCGACTCTTTGGTGTTGCACGTGTTCATTTGAGAGTGTCGTGATCATGGTAGGAATTTAGGTTGTGAGTATTTTTGTTGTGCCAATATTAAAAAGCACAGATGCAATTCGAACAGGATACGAAACATAGCAACAATGATAACGTACTTAGGACTGAACCATGTTGGATGGGCTCCTCCCAGATCCGTTACAACTGTGACAAAAGGTGTGGTTCGATCGTTGGGATCACGGGACGCCCCACTAGTATCAAGATTTGTCAGTGCCTTGAGCGGAACGTCCTGACACAGTGGATGAACCGACAACACCATATCCGCTCGTTTATTGGTTGACCCCGAAGGTCGGTTGAGACACTCCCGAAAACTATCAAAACAAAAAGTAGTGAGCAAAAATTCATTCAGCCATAAACCGAATGACGTGCATCCAAATTTGTAAAAAAGATCCCATAAAATTGGATACTTTGCTCCGAATTTGTACAAAGCGGGATAATCAGTGTAGGGCCAAACGTTACCGTATTCCACGTAAAGATCGACAATGTCACATTCAATCTTTCCGGGGTACAAAATATCAAACGCATCTCTGAGTGCATTTGCCGAGGCTCGGTGCCCGCCTGAGTATATACGCAGAGGATTTAATTTTGTACAGGAAACATAGTGAAAAAGTCATTCGATACACACCATTTTATTATGATTCCGCTGTTAGATTGACGTTTTTTTTTCACGCACCTCCAGTATCTGACATTAAAATCTGAATGGTGCAAACATCATTATTTGGGTAAGAAGAAGCCTGGAGGACGGATAAATAATATGGTTTTGGTTGTGACTGTTGTGTTGACAACGCCGGATGTAAATCAGGTCTCGACACCTGAGTAAAGGCTGTTGCGCACTGAGAAATGACTGTTAGCCATAATATAGCCTTGCAAACGAAAGGAAAAGGTTGAAGGTTCGTCATAATGTTGACTCGGATACTATTTAATAGTAAGAAGTATTCAGAAATAGAATGAACTTCTTCCTGGCTTCTTCAATTATAGAATCTGGTAGGTTTTGTTGTCAACATCGGATAGCTACCGAGAAGAAAGTCACCGTAAAGTCGACAAACGTATGCGTGGGACTGCTTCAGTCTTTGATATATTATTTTCATAGAGATAAGGCTATTCTTCATATTCCTTCTCGTGATACTCTATTATTATTGAAATGTACCTAGGCAAAAATACTTGACGAAGACGAGTTACCAGGTACTTCGGTCAAAGTTTGTCCTCCGTTCAAAATCCCTCGAGATTTCTTGGAGCCACAATAAATAATAGTATGCCACTTCAAGCTTCTGCAGGCGTGTAGATACAGGTTGCATAGGACTCGTCTAGCTAGCCACCCAGAACCTCATACGCCTATTTGATACGCCGGACCTTGAGTGTAATACAATACTATTATGTTTACTACTCTGGAGTATTCGACTTTCGTGAATTGTAGATAAATCTGAAAGCGGTCGGGCTGGGAAAGGGTGTGCTTGTTGCATGGTATTTTACTACTTTACACAACAAAACAAAAACAACCAGCTATGATATGTTAGTCCGGGTACAGAAAGTACGGTCCGGTCGACAGCAAGGACTTTGTGACGTTCTTTTGTTCCCTCGCTCTGTCAAAGTAGTAGAGGGAGCTCTCCGTAAAGCCTATCCAGCAGTTGCGGTATCGTGCAAGTTCAATCCAATCCCCATAAAAAAGAAGTACTCCAGAGATCAGAAGACAGTTTCAAAACGAAATCATTTGAGCTTTTTCATCTTCTTCTGTAGCGACATGATCGTAGGGTGTAATGAAAGGCAGCACTGTCTTGTTTGCCGTGTACAGGAGGACCGCAATTGGAAGGACTGATTTGTCCGATGTCCCTCCTTCGTCGTCATCGGCATCCTCTCCGTCATCTCCCTCGGTCCAGGATTCGACCTTGAGTTTGTACAAGCGCATTTCGACGTGTCCTGTCCACGGTTCCTCGTGCTCATCGGTGACTTGATTGTATCCTCCATCTTTGATGTGATGATACAATAACCACTGCGATTCCCGATTGGCTTGTCCCACGACACAGAGTGTGCCCTTCTCGGGACAAAGCTTGCTGCGAATTGTATTAATGAGCGGACCAAACAAATAATAGTAGTAAGCAACGTCACAACCCAAACAAACATCAAACCGTTCTTCGTTTTCTTCTGCACTCTTTTTTGTTGTTGGATCACAATCTCTCCAATCCAACTTCTGGACGTTAAAATGATTGCCGAGGCTCTGGACATGCCGCTCAAGTTTTTCTACCACTGTCTCATCATTGTCGGTGAGAAGACATCGAGCTGATTGCTGTCCAGCTGCTAATCCACCCAGTCCTAAGCCACATCCGAGCTCAATAATGGTGCTGTCTTTTGTCAATTCCGACAAGACCGTATCTTGCCACAACATAGCTGCTACTAACGAACTGGGCCAGACACTACTACCAACACTTTCAGCCGATGCAAAGTAGGGCAAAACTATGGTCACAAGGTTATTCTTGTCGTCCTTGCCGGCACGATGGATGATGACTTCATGACGATCTGCTGTTTTTCGTTCCAAGACACTGCCAATGACATGCTCACCATCTTTGGAGTACAAGGTGGTTTTTTGGGTCTGAATGGAAAAGGAAGAAGTATAGGACGGAAGTAATACGACGAGAAGCAGGACGACGAGAAGTGTTGGTAAGATCATTGCAAACTGGTTTGCAACGAAAGGAATGAGTGTGTTTGTTGATGCAAAGCAACAAAAAGTCGAAGAAAAAGAAGAACGAAGCTTGCACGAAGATCCGAGCTACAATCTTTAGTAGAGTTCAGGCTAGAAAGTTGTCTGTGCTCCGTACGAATCAACGAAAGCAGAGTGGGCCAGGAGCCACTGGAGTAAAAGTAGCGGTAAAAGTACCAGAAAGTAGTAGTGTCGTAGTACTCCCGCTAGCTAGTACCTACTACTAGCTAGTAGTGGACTTGTGGTAGACTCGTAGTAGTCTAGTAGCTGTCGCTATTACAGTAGCTAGCGAAGGCCTTGTCCTTGTTGTTCTCATCGAAGATAACTACGGTACAATCCTTTCTTGGCACTCTTATTACCCATTCTTCTCGTCTCTTGTCGTCTTGTATCGATCAATTATGGTCATCGTAATCCCAGGAACAGTGGAATCGTCGCCCATAGTACCTCCGGCCTCGATTTCTACATCGGAGGAAAGAAAAGGTGGATCGGTTTTTTGCGAGGAATTTCGAAAGGAAGCTACGCCCGTTGATCAACTCCAACGATTGTGCTTTACCAATTTAACGTCGTCTGCTATCAACGGCAGTATGGCCACCGTCAAAGAGCCACCAGCCGTTCCTCCGCCGCCGCCGCCCAAGTCCAGCAGTGACTCCGTCGTCGCCGAAGTCTCTTGTGCGTCCAGTACAGCATCCGTTTGTGGAAATTTGTCCGATACGGGTTCAACGACAAATGCAACGACTGCATCTGCCGCCGCCGCTGCCGCCGCCGCTGCCGCCGCCGCCAGGACGGCCGAACAAATCAATGCCAAGCTTGCCAAGCGGACCATATCCCGTCATGGTCGTTCAACGCAGCGTTGGGCTGCCGACCCATTGTCGCATTCTGCGGTACGACTTACCACGGGTTGTGTACCCATTTTGGACGGTGGCAACATCTTGTTTGTGTCTGCATCGAGTAAACCATTGTGGATTTTCCCAAAGGGTGGCTGGGAACGAGACGAAGCCCAAGAAGAGAGTGCTCTTCGGGAAGCCTTTGAAGAAGCCGGGGTGCTGGGCGTTCTAGGACCCAAATTAACCGAAGTTCAGTACGAGACGCGCAAATCCAAAAAGAGGCGTTTGGAAACGGAAGAACTGCTCAAGAAAAAGTGGAAACATGAACCAGAGACACCCACAGAACAACGGGGTGATCCAACCTCACCCATCACTGAAAATAACAATTCAAATACCAGTGACAATGAAACCACTGGAACAGTCGCAGTGGCTACCATGGTAGCTAGCGATACAGTAGAAGGCCGCAAAGAAGATGTTTCACCTACAGGAAATGCCCATCACAATGCGGATGCGGCTCCCGTCTCGGACGAAGCCTTTGCTAGAATACGGGGAGAAATGATGACAAAATCAAATCGACATTTGGACGAGACATCTTCCATTCAATCGGACACGTCGTCCCACTACAGTCAAGTTCGCATGTGTCTCTTTCCTCTCTATTTGACATCTGTTAAGGCCCAGTGGCCCGAGAATGGCCGATTGCGTCGTGCAGTGCCCATCGATGAAGCAATTGAAATTTTGGAAGCACGACCGGAACTTCAAGCAGCGCTAAAGGAAGTCAAGGAGAAGGGCCTTCACCTGTTGAACGGGGAAGGTGTTCCCGTGGTAAATATGAACAAAACAACAGAAATGGACAGTGCAGATGCGAAACCTGCGGCGGCATCGTTAACAGCAGTCCCTTGACTCTTCGCAGAGTAAAATGACAACAGGAAAATATTTCATATCAATATTGAAAAGCTACAATAAATGAATTTTGCAAACGAATACCAAACAATCATAAAAATCCAATCCAACACAAACAAACACAAACAAACAAATAAATAAAAATAATATTAGAGAAGCAAGTTTCATAGCCAATACTGAGAAAGAATAACTGCTTTTAATATTATGCACTTTGAAGTGCTAGTGCCTTTACTTACGTCTGCGAATGAAACGATTATCAATAATCATGATGGAAACAATGTCATCAACCTCCCTCCCAGCTCCCTCCACTGTTCTTCACTGCTATCGGACGCGACGTTCCTCGCATGGGTCTCTTCCCCAGCTTTCTAAAACTACCTTGGAAAAGTATTCCTTTTGAGAAACGAAAACTCCATCCGCTGGCAAAAAATACGTACGTATCCACTGTGCTGCCAGTGCACCCTGTTGCACCAGCACGGCCCGCAGGGTACCGTACCGCTCCTCGCAAATATCAATTTTGCTGTTCGCCACTTTTTGTTGTATCGTTTCATTCAAGTTCAAACGGTCATGCGATACGCCAGGTTTGACCCAAATCATTTCTGGCAAAGGCTCTTCCAATCGCAAAAATTGTCGCAAATCTTCTCGAAACTGAGCATGACTGTGCGGTACTGCCGCTGCTGCTGCTGCTGTCGTTGTCGTATCTAAATCTGGCTTTAATTGTGAAATATCCCACAGAAAAATGCGTCCCTGTAATGGTACAGGTCGTATCATTTTTCGATATTCTTTTGGGATCAAGGCCTGTTCGTGAGGATCGGTGGCAAGATTGGTTTTACCCAGATTGCCCAAGAACAAATGAAAATTCCCACGGACTGTGCACAGTCCCTGATGACGACGAACACACCGTCCGAACAATTTGTCGGCTGGGGGCATGATAAACAAATTATGAACACGAAAGTTGTAAAAACTTTCGAACCAATGCACAGGATGTCGCAGTCCGATCATAAAATCCGTTTTGGGAAAGTACTTGTGATAATTTTGCAATGCCATTGGAATTTCTGTATCGCGAGGACACTTGATACCACGTATAAAATTTCCGGACGGGATGTCATTGTACAAACTTTCTATCAACTTAGCGTGCTGATTGTATCCCATTTCACACCGTTCTTCATCAAAGACGTGTACTTGTGGTGACATGTGCAAATATTTCATCAAGGTACTGGTACCTGTTTTGGGAAAACCAATAATGGCCAAATTTAACAACCACGACGGATCTCCGGTAATGTTCCAACCCTGAACGATAGATTTTAGTGGTGGTCGTGGTTGCGGTTCTCTTGGAAAGTCAGGATGAGAACTTTCTATTCGTTGGACTGTTGCTGGTGTTGCACTTATAGTAGATGTAGATGTACTAGTGTTGCTGTGGACACCAACATTGACAATCCAAAGACCCAAAATATAAAACACGATACAGAATAGAATCAACCATTTCAATTTTATTCGACATGGTGGAGTTGCTGCTGATTGGGTTCGTTTTGATGGAATATTGGTCATAATGACACAAAAAGTCGAGTCATTTTCTAGTTTCCAGTGTGTGTAATGCGTGTGGCTATTCTTCCTCCTCCTCTGGCTCCGACTTGACAAATGTTCGACCTTGATAGAGTTTGTGTTCTATCTATGGCTACTAGTAGGACCAGGGTATCCTCGATGCGACAAATGTTGGTACTGATTTCTTACTTGTTATGAGAGTTCTGTCTGTATGGTGGTTGGTTGTTGGTTTATCATGAGAAGTGTCAGATCGTGAGTCTGGCTTTTGTACAGTCACGTTCGTGACTGCTGTGAACCACTCAAATCCTACTTTCTTCGATCGGCCTGACGACACGAGAAATCAATAATTACTGTTTTGATTGTTTAACTCGTACTCCGGAGTACGTAGTAGTCTACGGTAATCAAAACATTGAACAAGTGACTGTACTTCTTCCAACAAAGAATCCTTCAGCAAAACGCCAACGAAATAAAGAAATAAAGAAAAGGAGCATCTGCGAGTGAGAAGATGAGCAGCCCCAAAGGATTGTGGGCGGCCACAGCGCTGGTAGTTACTGCTGTTACTGTTGGTTTGCTGTGGAAACAGCACCAGCACCAGCAAAAACCACGTGTACAAGATACAGACACAAAAGATCCACCTAATCCCACCACTAGTACTAGTACTAGTACTAGTAATGCTGCTGCCAGTGCCAGTGCCAGTGCCAATAGTGGTAGTAAAGTACCAACAACTGCACCTGCGATGGAAGAAGAAGAAGAAGAAAAGAAAGAACCCGACGATGATCATCGTCCCATGTCTTCGATTGCCTTGACGGGAGATTCAGAAATGGAAGCTGACAGGAACGATAAACTCCGCATCTTGACCAAGGGACTTATTACCATTGTTCACGGCTCTGTTACCGGAACATGTGCTACATTGGCTCTCCAATTGGAAGAAGCCCTTGTTAGTACACTACCGGACTATCAAGTGCAACTGGCCAAAGTAGAAGATTTCGATTGGTGGGATGAATTTTTGAACGACGAAGACGAGAACACAGCCTCCACCACCATGATGAAAAAGAAAAGATCGACGAAAGGACCTGTCATTCTTCCCAAACTCATTCTGTTGTTGCCAACGTACACGGCTGGGACGTGGCCTCCTTCAACGACAGCACTCCAATCGACGTTTGATGAACTTCAAACCGATTGGAGGATTGAAAAATTTCCTCTCAAGAAGAAGTTACACGTGGGTATTTTTGGTACCGGCAGTACGGCGTACGGTGATGACAGTATGGGCAAACCTGCACGTGAAGCTCAAATGAAACTGCACAAGTTGGGTGCCAAGACCATTGTAAGATTGGCCATTGGAGATGATTCTGTAGGAAATCACGTACAAACAACCTTTTCCAGATGGACCAATGATTTGTTAACACAGATTCAAAAATTTGATGCCAACCAACAGCAAGTCAATGGTGTTATTAGTGTTGGCGGCAAGAAACAACAAGCACAACCAAACAATGGCTCTACTGCTGCTGTTGCAAAAAAACAGGAATCTAACAGCGGTTGTTGTAGTGACCAGCCAAAGGATGGTGGTTGTTGTCAAACCAAAAACGCCGTTGAAGAAGAAGAAGAAGAAGAAGAAGTTAATCCTGAAGATTTCAACGAGGAATACAATTCCGAAGATGATGATGAGGACGACGACGACGAAGACGAAGGCCAACATGAGTCGGGTGTTGTTGATCTTGAAGATATGGGTGATGTCATTTTGGCCAGCACGGAAAATGCCAGCGATGGACCACGAGAAATGGTAACTCCATCGCAAGCGGCGGCACTCAAAAAGGAAGGATACAAATTAATTGGAACCCATAGTGCGGTCAAGCTGTGCCGTTGGACCAAGCACCAGTTGCGTGGTAGAGGTGGATGTTACAAACACACATTTTATGGAATTACCAGTTATCAGTGCATGGAAGCGACACCATCGTTGGCGTGCGCTAACAAGTGTGTCTTTTGCTGGCGCCATCATAAAAATGCTGTTGGAAAAGAATGGCGATGGAAGACGGATGATCCACATTACATTGTGGAACAAGCGGTCAATACACACGTGCACATGATCAGAGAAGCGAAGGGTATTCCAGGTGTTCGTATGGATCGCTGGAAGGAAGCTTTGACCGTTCGGCACTGTGCTTTGAGTCTGGTAGGAGAACCAATCATGTATCCTCGCATTGACGAACTTTTGGAGGATTTGCACAGTCGAAAAATTTCTACCTTTCTTGTGACCAACGGACAGCATCCGGTGGCCATTGAAAGCTTGCGTCCCATTACTCAGCTCTATGTGAGTGTCGATGCTCCGACACAAGAAAGTTTGATCGAGATTGATCGACCATTGTTCCAAGATGCTTGGGATCGTCTCAAGCAATCTTTAGTGTCCTTGAAAGACAAGGGACAACGAACAGTAGCTCGTCTGACGGTGGTCAAGGGATGGAACTCTGACGAAGTGGGAGGGTACGCCAAGCTTATCGCTTTGGGTCATGTTTCTTTGGTAGAAGTGAAAGGAGTCACATTCTGTGGAAAGTCGGACGCTTCCAACTTGAACATGAGCAATTCACCTTGGCATCACGAAGTTGTGGCGCTGACAACAACACTGAAGAGGGAACTTGACAAGTTGCGGGAAACCGACCAGTCTTTACCGGAGTATGGATTGGCCTGCGAACACAAGCACTCGTGTAGTGTCCTACTCGCCCGCGTGGATCAATTCGCACACGACGATCCGGTAACGGGTGCTCGGACATGGAGAACTTGGATCGACTACGATAAGTTTCACGAACTGGCGTCTCGGCACGCACAGGATCCATCCTTCAAGTTTTCCGTCAAGGACTATGTTGCAGATACGCCAACCTGGGCCTTGCTGGGTGCTACCGAAGAAGGTTTTGATCCTACAGACACACGACACCGCAAGGCGAAGAAGTATCCAAAGTACACACAATTTGACAAAGATGGTGTACCAACACACGATCACAACGATGAACCATTGACCGTGGACGAGCGAACGCGCTTGACTAAGTTGATGGAAGAAAAGAAGAATGAAATCGGTTGCGGAACAACTATCACGGAAATGAAAGACGGAGCCAAGGAGATTACTGATGCTAGTCTGATGTTCCGAGGTCTAGTAGTTGTTAAATAGCTTTTTAAAATAGCTTTTCGTTTCATCCGTTTTTCATTTTTTTCATGTTTGACCTGTGTTACAGTAGTACAGTAGTCGTGTTGTTGTCTTTGTAGAGTGTGGCAAGCCTTGTTCATTCAGCACTGTGAAAAGCGAACTTGTAGCACATGAAAGGCTACCAGGGGTAACCCTTTTGGGAAAACCGTACTTTGAAAATATCTAGGCTAAAATAATTTGAATTTTCACAGCAGAGGTGCTTCCGAATCATCACTCTCGATGAAGTCAGGATTTTCATGTGAAGCGAAAAACCATCATCTGGCGTTCCACACCAATTTTGTGGAGCTTCAGACAAAATAAATAAATACTGTAGTATTAGTCTAGTAGTGCAGCCGTGCAGGTGGAAAATCTATCTACTATTTTACTACCACTATCAAACCACAAACCACAGACGTCCAAGTAGTAATAATATCAAGATGATGCGATTTTTGGTACCTGCTGCCTTGCTATGGACCTCCTTCTTGTTAGGCACAGTTCAAGCTCAAGGAGATGTACCACTAGTACGTCAACCTCATCTGTTTGACATTAGTCAACTTGAAGATTCGGCCATCTTGAAACGTTGTCGGGATGATTTGGTATCGATTGATGCCGATAGTAGCAATAATGATTTGAAAATCGACCGAGAAGAATACGTTGCTTTTCTTCAACTGCAATCGGGAAATCAAATGACAGGAGAACCCGACGATGTACCATTGAGATTGGAAGCCATTTATCACTCGCATGCGTGTTGGTGCGATATTGTCGATCCCGACGATCCCAACTGTTGTCTCTTCGGTAACGATCATATTCCACTCAACACTAGTCTGTCGCCTCTGATTGAACCTTATTTACAATTCTTTTGTTCTAACATACAAAATGGATTGGAAGTAGAAGGATTGGCACAGCCCTTGGTGACCATTTTGCCTACAGCAGCTCCCACTACTCTGGAACCCACGTCAGAGCCGTCCTTGGAACCAACCGAACTGCCTTCCTTAGAGCCTACCAAAGTTTCTTCCTCGGAACCGACCGGAGTTCCTACGTTGGAACCAACCGAAATGCCCTCTATGGAACCGACCGTAATACCTTCGTTGACCCCTTCACTGACTCCAACGCTGGTTCCCACCGAAACGCCAATTGAGCCAACTACTGAGATTCCAACAACCGAACCAACAACCACTGATGCTCCTACACCCGCACCAACCACCGAGAATCCTACATCCGAACCAACCACGGATCCAACAGCTGAACCATCGTTGACTCAAACTACGGAGGATTCAAATGAAATTCCTCCAACTGTCTGTGTTGATTTCCAATGTAAGTTCAGTGGTAGTAAAACTGTGACGTTACCTTGATCGTAGAGTTGAGCATGCATGTCATCATATACGACTCACTTTGACTCTTCCTTCGTTTGTTCTTCCTTCATATGTTCACAGACACGGTCAGGAATTCTCAAGGTCTGGATGCAGATGCAATTCTTTCCGCCGAAAATAATACCGTCCTAGATGATCTCATCACGGGTACCACCACCATTGTACGTTTCGAATGTGACCAATATCTGACCAAGCTATCATGTACAGTACAGGACAGTACTGGAGTAGTAGAAGTAGAAGTAGTTGACTCATAAACACTTATTGTTGTTTCCTTTCTTTGAATCTACAGATGACTGATATTTTGAATGGAACCTACCCTCCAGAACAAAGACAATTGCAACAGCAACAACAACAGTACAAGGAGCGACGTCATCTTGCCTATTTTTCCAACGATTTTCCTGTTTCCATTACTTCAGCAACCGACAAAGCTGATTGCGAAGGATCCGATACCAATCCAGATATCAGTTGTGTAACGATCGCCTCTACTGTCTGTGGTGTGTTGGAAGATGAAGATGATCCACTGGAGGTGCGAGGAACTATGATTGCGGGTTTGCAGTATGCCGTTGAATCGGGAGATTTTCCAGAACAACAGTCATCTCCGACACAGGCGCCGACTCCTACGCCTCCACCGAGTCTTTGCATTGATTTTCAATGTACGTTTCAATGCTTGTACTGTTTCGATTTTAGTCTACGCAGCTTTCTTTTTGTTGTGGTGTTTGTACCTCACAGCAACTAAATGATGACATGTATACTATTCTCTCTTTTTATTCACTTCCACCAACAGATGTTGTTCGAAATCAAGTTGGACTTGATGCTGATGCTATTGCCAATGAGGAGGACAACAATGTACTGCAAGGTCTGCGTTTGTCAACACGAAACATTGTAAGTCATGGAAAGAGAGAGAATTTGTTTTTGTTTCTGATTGTACTGTGAATGCCTTGATTGACTTGACTCACTTGTTAATAATATTCTTTGCGATGCAAATGATAGACGATTGAAATCTTGAATGGGACATACCCTGCACAACGGCGACTAGCAAGTACGGAGAGCAATCACCTTCGAACTGCTATTACTGCTAATTCTCGCAGCAACAATAAAGAGGAAGAAGAACAAATTACAATTGGTGATTTTTCGGTTCTAGGACGTCGACTAGTACGACAACGCATGCATCATAGTATGCGAAGGCATCTTGCGTATTATTCGGATGACCTTCCAGTCACTATCAATGCCGTTACCGACAATCCACTTTGCGAGGGTCAAGAAGAGAATCCAGATATCCAGTGCGCTATTATTTCCTCCACGGTTTGCGTCGTACTTGAGGAAGATGATGACCCCGCTGAGGTCCGTGCGTTGATGATCGCTGGTCTGCGAGAGGCTGTACAAACTGGTGAGTTTTTGAGACGTATTCCAGCGGATGACTTGTCGAGATAGTAGTGTTTTATTCATGGATTTCATTCATGTGAGAATTTCTCTTTCATCTTGAACGAAATAATGTCTGGTCAGAACTGGCTCTGCTATTGAATAAGATGTTTACATAGCATTTTGCAGAGCAAATCGCAAATCAGAACCGCTTTTGGAAGTGCTCGTGATAATAATAAAAAGAAGAGTAGAGTAGGAGTAGTAGTCTACCTCTTTTTTAACGAGAGAGCTAAGAATGTGAGAGCTTGATTGAAACCACCCGGTTCTCTAATGTAAATCTGCCACGCGCGTGAGCTATTTATTTCGTCGTTGTTCGTTCGGCATCAAAAAGAAGTCAGACCGGCGAAAACACACACACAAGAACACAACATAATTTTTTATTACGCTGCAGCGAGTAGTGACTCCTACTAGCTATTAACTTTTCATTATTTCGTCAAATACACGTTAAAACAAACCATGGCAACGGCTCAACTTGATAAGCTTCTACTGGATGGATCGACCACGGTCCAGCAGAAGATTGATTGTGTAAGTGCAGAATGAATGAAATGTTTGCAAGAAAAGCTAAAGCCACTCTTGCTGGTGTTTATTTTGCTGGGCGCCACCGAAATCCGAAATAAATTATTTTCAAACTGACAAAAAAAGTTGTTTCTTCACTTTTGCCTGCAGTTAAAATTTCTTAAAGTTGTGACTAAGAATTTGAGTGACCCCGCGAAAAGTGCTGATCCAAAGTACCGTCAACTAAAACTCGACAATGAAAAAGTTCGTTCCAAACTGTTGACCTGTCCATCGGCAGTTCCTCTGTTGCAGGCTCTGGGATTTGTGGAAACTGTTGAAGATGGTGATCAAGTATTGAGAGTGGAAGAAAAAAGTGTCGATCATGCTGCCATGAACAACATCATGACGGAAATTGTGTCCACATTGTCACAGCTTAACCAGGAGGGGGGAAATGCCCAGAACGAGAACAAAAAACCCAAATTGATCTCTGCCAGCAGTAGCATTTCAAATGCCAGCAGCGTGAACAGCAGCAGCAGTACCAGTGTCAAACCTATTTCCCTGCCGGGAAAGTTGTCGGAAAAACAAAAGGCTCGGATGTTGTTGGAAGAAAAGGAAAAACAAGAACGAGAAGCTGCTAGGGCTCATCGGAAAAAGAATGTGGCACTGTTAAAGGCCGACAAGCACGTGCGACAAAATGATGAAAATTGGACGTCGGCACCCAGTGCGGCTTGTGACAAGACGGGGAATAGTATTTTGACCTTTCGTGACAAGTATGGCGAATAAATAAGTCGAGAAAATCGACATCGTGGCAATTGACAAGCGAAAACAGTCGAGAAGAGCCATCTCATTCATTCATGACTGTCGTAAATGTGGGAACGATTGTGTGCTATGTAAACGGTGTACTGTGCTACTATTGCATATCCAGAAACAATCAGAAGCATCGTCTCTTGCAGAACCCAGTATCATCATAATGAACCATTAACATTTTATAACCATGCAATTTTATAATCTGCTGTATCGTTGCAACGTTAGTGGCTTTTGGGATGAACAATGAATACATCTGTCATGCAAAAAATGAAATATCTTGAGTTGCAGTGATTCTTGAGTACACAATGGAACATAGAACAAACTTTTATTTCAGCCAGTTCGGATTCCTTGAGTACGTGCGAAGCAACCAAACTAGTAGGAACGGTGATCTACAAAAAGGCATCGGCAATTTCCTTATCTCCAGTAGCCATGACATCGCGGATGCACGCCTCCTTATTGAGAGTCATGTGAGCACAGGCTTGCTCAGCATCGGAACGAGCAACGGACTCTCCAAGACGACGGGCCTGCGCAGTAGTAGTCTTGTTGGGAAGACGGCACTTCTCTCCAGGGTGGTCAGAGGGTGCTTGGAAGAGGACAGGGTCCTCGCCAGGTCGGACCTGCCATTCCTGGCCAAATTCGTTGACATCGGCAAAGACAGTCTTTCCGTCACGTCCAAGTTTTTCGCCGGTCTCGACAGATCCCATCAGACCACGGCTGCCCTGCACTCCTTCATCAGGAAGATTAAACTTGACACCAACCAGATCCTTGAAGCTCTTGAGCTCAATCCAGTTGCTATCGTTGAGAGCAATGCGATAAGTGTGGGTCTTCTTATTAGATTTTTGAACCTTGATTGGGAAACCACCAACAGTAGCACCAGAAAAGACACCATCATCGGTAATGTAGACACCATTAATAATGACAGATCCGTATCCACCAACCTCAATCATCTGGTCCTTGATACGGAGAACAGCGCTCGAGATAAAGGAGTAGTCTTCGCGGATAGTCGTGCGAATTTGAATGGTCATGTCGAGGGCCGGCGCATCGAGAAAGACAAGGTCGCATTCTCCGTGATAGTCGTAAACTTCACCGCTCCACATCTCGAAGTGAGGGTCTATCGAGAAAATGAAGGGAATGCGAAATGGATGTGCATGTTAGGCAAACGACGTACAAAAGCGAAATTAAATGTGAGCTCTACACTTCGTCTCCTTTGCCAACGTACCTCCCCAAGTTTTTCCACAGTCACTGTTCGATTTGCAGGGATCCTTTGGAACCGTCATGGGTACCGTGTCAGTATTGCAGGTTGGTTTGGATCCGTCCCATCCCGCGTGTCCTTCTGGGCAGACATCGGTCGCATAATCTTCGTTACAATGACCCCAAATGCAAGTACTTGTGATCGATTGGTCCAAAGCAAAACAGGCGTCAGGCCCACCGCCCATGGCGTTGAAAAACATTTCATCTGTTGGAATTACTTTGCAATGGCAATCCGTCCAGCAATCGTACTTGTTCATGAAACAAGGATCATTCTCTTTCGTCATGTCAGAGTTTTGTGGACCCTTAGGTCCGTCACTCTTCATGTCACCCCAGAGACTGGCACTGTTTCCTCCTTTTTCAAAACAAGCCTCGGGACTAATCGCCTGGAAGCAAGGCATCTGGTCGTATTCTCCGACACAATTGTCAGTTGCGCACTTGCAGCCATTAGCCACAAGAAGAGCTTCATATGGGTAACCAGAGGAGGGTGCTTGAGGTAGAGCTCCAGCGCACTGAAATCCCTTCCAGCAATCCCACTTGGCAGCGGATGCAGAAGGAACAGCTACAAGAGCAAAAGCGGCAATCACAATTTTGCCGGTGAACTTCATCTTGAATAATGGCACGAATGTAGAAAATGAAGTGTAGAATTCTTTCAAGCGAGAGGGAGAGAACAAGATTGTGGTGTTAGATACGTGAATAAGTCCATTGATGTCTGAGGTGCCATTTTGCCACCAACAAGCAGCTTCTGATGAGGCACCGGTGGATGGTAAATGGCATGGACGATGGATACACGGCCAACCATGAGTGTTCACGAAGACACTCCGACAACAATCGTTATCAATCAAACTATCTTTGTTGGATGTTACTCCGAACATCAACACTATCATCGACAACAACAGCAACAAGACCGGGCAAGCTGCTCATACCTTTCCAATTTGAAAAGAAAAAAGTAAAGGGTCTGTGGTGTTGAAGTCCGATATTATTAGTTGCACCTACATCTTGGGAACGAAGATTAGCAACAATAGCCAAAGTGAATATGAGATGGTGGAGATTGACAAAGATGCTTTTAAAATTCTTTTAAATCTTCTTTGGACAATCCATAAATCATCTTGAATCTTGACTTAATCCAATAGTGATTGCCAAAAGTATTCATTGCTAAAAAGTCGACTGGATCATTGAAAATATATATTTCGATAAAAAATATTTTCGATAATTGTTGGCAAGCAATGATGATTGGGTGTCAAATGATTGCCACAGATATTTATCAATTTTCACAGAAGGGACTTAAACAAGAAATAAATATTAGAAATGAATGCTACCAATATTACTAGACTACTGGTACGGCTACGGTATTGGTACTGGGTAGCCACGGATGAAGCGCGTCTGATGTACTACTACTGTACTGTACAAGCTAGAAGTACTCCTACTACCTGGCGGTAGCTAGTAGAGTACTATACTCTAGAGAGTAGACGTACTACTACTAGTAGGCCCTCCAGTAGTAGTACTACCAATATTCAGGAGTACCAGCCAGGGTACTTGCTGTAGTAGCTATGGTACTAGTACTCGAGTAGACTAGTACTACAAGCTGCTCTCGAGTGTCGACAGCGGTCATATCCCAGCAGACTGTAGTCTGCCTGCAAAGCAATCTACAACAAAGCGGTTGTGTGTTGTGTAGATATACATCATCACGATGAGGCCAGAGGAAGCTTTAGATGTATGGTAAAACTACGGTACCTGAAACCGCTATTCATCCACGGCAACAGCCGTCTCTGAACTAGCGATTGGTAAATCGGTAAATCTAGCAAATGTCCAGGCATATTTTTGAGAAAAACTCTCAGCTTTAAGCACCTTCCTTGACCTTGATTTTGCCCTGTAAAAATGGTGTTGAATTTTATTGATGTATTGGTGACAATTTTAACAGTTTGCTGTTTGCTGTCATCAGCCGCCGACAGTGTGTTTCCTTGGTATGAAAGTGTCGAATGTCCTTCTTGAACTTGTCCACAAAACTTTGCTTTGGCGCCCGCTGCATACCTCAGCTGCTTTTTGCTGTGAAATCTATGCACACTTCCATGGCTCTTCCTTAGGTTTTATGAAGACCCCAACCCCCAACCCGTTGTCCATTCTTGCCCAAAGATGGCTTGTACTGTGATTCGTCTTCAGTACAACACCATCTTACTGTCAAAACCGTCGGTAATCGGTGACAGGTGACATCGAGCTTTTTTACTCCCCACTTCTTTCTACGCGTGTTGCGATTGGGCATGCATCAGTTCTGCTAGAACGAACTTAACAACGTTCATATTGCTTTCAATTCAATCATGGCAAATTAATTCTCTCAGTCGTCCAGGCTGCTATTCAAATGAGCAAATTGAAAGGAAGAGGCAACATTGAATACATCTTGACAAGTGTATGTCATTGTTCTACGCAAGTCTCGCTCGTCGTTAAAAGTCAAAACCATCACAGTATTAGTAGCTTACGAGGATCTAGAATATAAGCCCGAAATGTGGCAAAGCGGTCCAATATAGATCTTTTTTAGATTGTTCCATTTCACGCAAGCTGGAGTTCCATTTCATGCGATTGCTTTTGTTGCATACATGACATTGAGATTTTTTATTGCTCTATGTAGTAATAATGTCGCTGGATCAAAACGAAAACCAACAATTTAGGCCCCAGGACCCAGGACTTCTGCAGCTGATGATGGATAGAGAAGGTTTTCACACGCTGTTTTCTACGAAAAAGATTTCTGCCTCCCACCCTGGTGAACAGTATTTGCCTGCACCTTTGCATCCACCCCCTCAATTAGTTTTACTCTAATCTTGTGATGATTATTATTGACATGGCTAGAGTAGTCTTCTGTTCTGTTCACGAAATTTCACCATTTGACTTATCCGACGATGCTATCAAGAAGCCAGAGACGTATACCTCCTGTGCTTAAAAGGCCAACAGGATCACTTGCCAGGATTATTGCAGCTACTACCACTAGTAGCAATGGAACGAATGATCTTGCCCACTCCCTGCATCCAGCATCCCAGCTCTACCAATACAAGAGCTATCGACGAGTGCATACAACTCAACAAACATGCTTTAGCAATCAACGTAAAACCAACGAAAGTCATCTTGCAACGGATAAATTCATGCTTTGGGATTCTTTATCGGAATCCATGAAAGAAGTGCCGCTTATTTTTGAGCCGGGCGAAGAGGAATGTAAGAACTCTAAGCACCGCCCTACAAACAAAAACAAAAAGGCGCTGGCTTGGTATACCTGTGGACCTACTACCTATTCTGCAATGCACCTGGGACATGCTAGAACCTACGTCTGGTTGGATATGATGCGAAGAGTTCTTGAATTTGTGGCTTCTGCTCGAGGCGTGCCGCCACCCCTCTTTGTAATGAATATTACAGATATTGACGATAAGATATTGGCAGCTTCGGAAGAAACGAAGCAGACTCAACCGACGGACTATCAAAGTCCCATGTCAATATCCCGACGTGCCGAAGCTAGATTTTGGAAGGATATGGATCGGCTGGGGTGCCAACGTCCACATATTACAACTCGAGTCACAGAATATGTCGAGTCGAGTATCATTCCCTACATTGACCACCTTGTACACAAAGATATGGCTTATGTCACTAGAAAAGGGGTATATTTTGATGTTGCATCCTTTGAGGAAAAATTGGGGTCATCCTCCAAGTACGGAAAACTTGCGGGTAAAGCTGTGTCTTCATCGCCACACTCTACAACACATGATTCTCCCGTGTCTGAAAAGCGTGACCAACGTGATTTTGCATTGTGGAAAGCTCGAAAAGATGGGGAAGAGGTGTATTGGTCGTCACCTTGGGGAGACGGAAGACCGGGATGGCATATTGAATGCTCCGCTATGATTGAAGCTGTGCAACGACAATTTCAAGACACGCATAAGTTTCTGATTCATGCAGGTGGCTGGGACCTAAAGTTTCCGCACCACACTAATGAGATTGCCCAAGCTGAAGCGTATCATCATGGAAATTCTAATGGAGGTGGATGCGCTTGTCCCTTAGATCACTACCAGAACAATAAGGAATGGATACCGCACTGGGTTCACACTGGACACCTGATGATTAAAGACGCAAAAATGTCAAAATCGCTCAACAATTTTTTGACTGTTGAAGAACTGTGGTTCGACTATGATACTTCCACGAGCAGTCCATTAGACTCGCCCGTTGACGACTTTCGGTTATGGTGCCTAATGGGAGGTTCCTACGCCCACCGTGAAGAATACAGTCGATCGAAGATCTTGCTAGCGCGGCAGAACCGAGAAAAAATGCTTCGTTTTTTGTTGGACGGAGAACGATGGGTGCAGCAATGTACAGAATTGGCAGCTTCCGAGGACTGCATCGACACGAAAAAGCGATGGGGTAACGCGGACACGTCTTTCTTTGCGACGGTAGCCTCGGCAAGCGCAGCTGCACATCAAGCCCTCTTGAACAATATGCAAGGGACCAAGTATGCAGAGAGTTTGCTTCGTTTATCCGAAGCTGGAAGTGCTCACATTCGTCAAAATAAAGCTGGTGCTGGTACAATTGTAGAACCAGTCAAGGCCGCACTGCAATCTATTCGCAGCTTGCTTGCGCTAGTAGGTTTTTCTGAATTGACGGTTCGTGCTGGACTGCAAAGCGTTACAGCAGGTAACGGTCGTGGCGACGAAAGCGATTCTGGTAGTTACATTGTGGGTGGCGAAACGGCTGTCATTGAAGAGCTGGTCCGTTTTCGGGCCGCAGTCCGCACGGCTGCTCTGAAAGATGTCAAAAGCAAAAACGCTACGGACAACGTCAAGGCTATTCTCATGGCAAGCGATCAGCTGCGAGACGCGTTGTCCAAAATTGGATTGGAAATCATGGATAATAAAAAAGACGTTGATGCCATGTGGAGGTTCTGTGCTCCAGCAAAAGATGAAAAGGTTTGACGATTGCTAGAGTAGCTTGCTGACGCGAAAAGTTGAAAAGAACCTTGCACTACAGCAGAAATTACTACCTGGTAGTGCAGTTGCGAGTGTAACAAAAAGCGACTAGTTTACAAAGTGCGTGTTTATAGAGTGTATCAACAATATGTGTGATACTTGAGTGTTCAGTTTTTTCAAAAAAGTGTGCGCAGAGGTGCAGTTAAAGTATCGAGTAGCATTGCTTATTCAAAGCAGCCTTCTTGGCTATAATATTCTTCTTGGTTGTGAGAGCAAAAAATACTTTCTTGGGCTTCCATTTCGTCTTCGAGAGATTCGGTCTCTTCGAGACATTTTTCCAAGTGCTCGCGTGCCTTGTCGTCCGTGTGTTGATGTTGTTGTTCCTTCAGAAGCTTCAGCGTTAGTTCCGCACTTGGCCGTCCAAAGAATACTTGATGAGCCAGGGGAAGCCATGCAAACGAAAAGTATTCGTTCACCAAAATCAAATGTCCATCCATCCATTGAGCATTACGGTGGCCTTCGGCAGCTACCTGTCCTTGACCAGCAAATCGTTGGAGGAATCTGCTTCCCCATTGTTCGGCAGCTCTTTCGCCCAATTCAAGAGGTGCCAGCTTTGCATTCTCCGGGCAATCCAAACTCAAATCGACTTGAAACGTCACTTGACCCTTGGGAACATTCTTTCTACCCGTCACCTTGTGTGCTACCAATGTATCACCTACATAGGTTACATTGATCATTTCAAAACCGTCTTCCGAGTACTTGCCAACCCACAGACCGTCCAGATTGAATTGAGGTAGGACACTGCGCGCAACTTCGGCTTCCTTTTGCCACATCTGGGCTTCCTCGACGAGACCAGCTTCCTGTGCTACCGTCATTCGTTCCTTGGATACCATGTACACAAACTCGGCGTCCGCTTTCTGTGCTTCCACAACGATACGTTCCAATTGCTGGACGCGTCTTTTGTTTCTTTGACTCCGTGCCGCATTCAACTCTTCCCGGTACCCCAAGATTTGCTGTCTCCGTATGTGTAAGGCATCTCCAGTTACGAATCGTTTCTTGGCCTGTTCTTCCAATTCGTAGCGTTGTCGACGAGCTTCGCTCATGGGAACTTCTTCGGGTAAGGATGATGACTGCGACTCGCCAACATTGCGACGTTTCGGTGATTCATCGGGCATTTCATATTCCGCTGATGTGGAGGTACTGGTGAAAAGAGAAGAACGCTGCTTGTGCTGCGGATAATGTATGGGAGATGATGACGTAGTGACTACTTCTCTTGCGAAGGTTGGTTGGGTAATGGTGGTAGGATAACGAGGAGCTACAAAGGCAGAGGCTGAGATTATTGTTACAGCCAGAAGAAGAGGAAGCGATCGCGTGGGGTTCATCTTGCTATATTATAATTGTGGTATGCTTAGAGGCTTCAGGGGGGGATCGATAAAAACAGGGTAGGTTACTACTCTACTACTCTAATAAACAAATAAATAATAATAAACTATGATACCATGTATCACTGTTCTTTGTAACAATAATAACCTTGCACTCTTTGGACTTGTACAGTTGCCGCGAAATACCAGCTAATAATAAATGGTGGTAGCTTTTACGGGAGGCGGCTAGGGTGTGCTGGAAGACTGATCACAGAGTGAAGGGAACGGAGCAGGGGGCAGGCTATTCGTCGTCTGAGTTGGAGACAAAGAAAATCAGGAACTTCAGCAGCTCCACCTGTGTGAAAGACACGAAAAATGATATGGCGAGTTTTAATTGGTTAAGAAATTCTTTTCTATGTCTAATATTTCACGTGTCGTAATTCTTTCATCCATTCCATAAAGGATATCCTAAGCTTCAAAAATCTCTTAAATATTTTTGTGCTGAGTCAGCAAAAAAAGTGACCACATCAGCCGTACTTCGGATCACAAAAACGAGGACTTGACTTACGTCATGATCCTTTGTTTTAAGAAAAATTAAGCGATGCTAATGCATTAAAAGTCATGCCCGGGGTTTCAGATGGGTAGATTTTTTGATGACACACAACTAATGACAAAACAATAGTAGAGCTTGTACCGGTACTCGGCGAGCGAGTGCACAACGTAACTGAAGAACTCATCGCTTGCTTGTTCTGCCAAACACGGTGAAATACCTTTGAAAGAATGTTAAATCTTGAAAAACCAAAACGAACATTTATCAACTGACGTGCTCAGTGTCACTACCAATCAGAGAACTGTAGACTTCTACACAAACAAACGCACATGCGTGTACCCTCCCTTCTCAATGCAGAATTTGCTCCCCTCGTCCCCTCCGACAAACGTGGCCTCTTGTGATGATGTATGTATGTTGATGTTTTTGCGTCGATAAAATAATTAATTACAGTATGATGTATTTTGGAACGTAAGAGAGCCTTTTTCCAACTTGAAGCCACACAACATTATGATGTTACCGGTTACCGGCACCTGTTAGTCATAATATTATTACTATTACTCTATTTCATTAATTTCTGTAACAGAACAACATAAGGCAAACAAACAACAACAAACTACTTTTAGTTGTATACTATAAAGACAACTTACCTATAATGAATTATAATTGCAGTAATACAAAGAAACGAAGTCGAGCATCATGGTACATCAGTCTTCTGGCGAGCTCCTCGGCCTTGGCATTTTTGTCCAGTGTAGACGGATTTCATTCCACAGGCATACTGCTTCCCAAAACTGCCTTTGATCGCATGGACAATGTTCGATTGTCCGTCCTAGAAAGAAAGAGTGGCGAGAGTGACAGGGGACGACGCGTGGCCGAATTTATGAATTTGGAACCCGTCCAGGAAAGCGAAGCCAGAAAGGCCCGATTGGAACGAGATCGAGAGACCAAAGACAGCTTTGCCGAGTACGGTGATGAACTGTGGGCATTGCGGAAGAAAATGACCAAACTCAGCGAAAGGCTGGTCGAAGATCTGAATGGCGATCAAGAAAACGAGGAATTGATTCGTCACGAGCTTCGAGAAGCCGAGCAGCGAGATCCCGAACTGGTGTACGAAATGGAAATGCTGGAAATGGAGCTAGCCAATCGCGATGGTGATGAGGAACAAGCACTGAAAGCTCGAGAGCGAGCTTTGAATGCACGAAGTTGTCTTCCACATTTCAATCTGGAAGGGTTGTGGGTTGGAAAGTAAGTTCCCCTGCAGTATGTCTACTGGATGCCACATTGGGATTTACGATTTCATTATTATTTCTATTTGTTCGGTTTTCTTACCCTTCAACCTCTACTATTTTTTACACCTGAAGATACGGAAACCACGGATACGAAATGATCAACGTTACGTACGTGGGCGACACCATGATTGCCTACAAGGTGACCGGAGATAAGAATGTTCCTCGCGGGGAAATCACGTTCCAGGCCGACCTGGCACCCACAGCAGTCCGTCGACTCAGGACGGCTCGAGGAAAGTTTTCCAAAATATCAAAGGAAGATATGAAGCCACTGGAACCCATTATGCTGACCGACAAGGCAGCTTCAAAATGGGGTACCCGACAATTGCCTCGCTACCGAGGTTTGGGACAAGTAGCAGAAAATGGCTTTGAGAATCACAGATGGATGGACGGTCAGCTGATCATTATTGGCGAAGAATATTTTAGTTTTGCCTGGGTTCCATTGGAAAATCAAATCTTCTTTGGACGCCCCTCTCCCGAACTGGCATTGAAAATGCTGAGGGAAGGTGGACAGGAGGATTTGCGCACGAGACATCACTGGGATGCTCCACCCTCTCTCGACGAGGATATAAATGTGCTGAAGGATTTTGTAGAAAGCTGTTTGGAAAAGACAGCCGAAACTTTTGAAGAGGAATTGCCGGCAGGCGAACCGTTTAGCTGCATCTGGGCCGGCAATGCCGATACCGAAGAATGCTACTTTGAGTAGTTTTCAAGCAAGCACAGCGCATGGAAGACTTTACTGGTTTTGTAAAAGGACAGGCGTCCGTTTTTCTTTAATGTCCTTCCAAGATTACTTTTTGTACATTATAATATTTTATTCCAAAATACATCCGAGCGAGAAATGAAATCGGATTCCAAGGAGAGAAAGGTGCACCTTTGGCACCTCATGTATATATAGCTTAATTTCTAAACAATATATAAAAATCAGAAGTTCAGGAATTATTTGCAAATTAGGCGCAGCGATTGCCTACACAGTCATTCGTCGGTGGTAGATGTGTCCCTGGACGACATCTTTTAGAACCTTTCTTGAAAAGTATCTACGCTAATAACGGCTATGTGGTCACATTACTTTTTGTTTTGACCATCCTCGCTCTCGACGTACCTTGAAAGAGCTGGGACGAACATGGATCCCAATATAAGCTGCAGCGGGTGAACAAGCATAAGTGGCGCGCAATAAAGCGCCATGTACGGACTGCCTTCAAAAACCGTATTGATCATAGGTAAACCGAATGCGAGGGTTTTCTGAGACGCGGCAAACGTTGCAGCGACCGTTTCCTTTCGTGAAAAGCCGAACTCAGGCAACGAAAAAGCCTTGAACAGAACACCAAGCGAGAGAAGATGCATGGCCGGTATTAGAGTCAAAAGAGTCAACGCATGGCGTAGCTCCAAGCCAAAACCTGAAGAAAAAGCATTACAAAACGAGTGCCACACAATCCCTAGAAGAATCACCTGTTAACGTGAGGATAAGAGAAAAAATACTTGTTGAGGAGGAGAGCTTCAGAATATTTACAATTTTATTTGTACAAAGCAGAATCGCAGTAACTAACCTCTTGCAGCCTCTTAAAAAACTTTGAATTCTTGGAATACAAAGCTTTTCCTCCATTTCGTCGAAGCACCTGACCAATGACTGCGAATTGGTATCCATGCAGAATAATGGCAGTGATGTAAGCAAAACATAGTCTAAAGATTCTCACATAACACAGCACACATGCTGGAGGAACTTACTAACCGGTAGAAGGACTTGGTTGCATAGCTTTGTGAACATGACAAGCGGAGAAATGACAATATATTTGCCAAAGAAGCGAAGCAAGAGGGACGGTGTTATGAAAATCCCTGCTAAATTGCTAAGAACAGTATTATAGAGAGCTGTGGCAACACTTCCCCCTGCTGCTGTCGTCAGGATGATACACATGTTGATTGTAGTTGGCAAGCAGGTCAATATCAGCAAGCCGTCTCGAAGAGGTTCAGGTAGTAGCTCGGGAAAGACTTTCGCAAGAAATTTTGTCAAAGGTAAACCAATCAACAATGGCCAAAGTCCAAACGTTGTGAAAAGGACGGATCCGTTCAATTTGTGATTGGAAGCTGCCTGTTTGAGCTCGGAAAGCTCTAGTGAAAGTCCAGACAAAAGAAAGATACAGGCCACGCCGAATTTCCCCACAACAAGATCCGCCCTCAATGTGCCACCACTCTTTCCGAGCTAATGATTCATTGTAGCAAAGAAAGCAACATATATTGTGGTTGTAAGTGACAAGCTTTGCAATAATGATATGTTCTGCAGGTGCAAAGATAGGTGGTCAATTGTCACTTACGGTTGGTACTGCTCGGGCAAGGCCGACTGCTACAAACATGCCCAGCAAAAAGAAATTTTTGTTTGCAAAATCAAACCATTTTTGATAGACTGACTTCGACAAGTCATCACTGGAATTTGTGCTTGTCCGCTGAAGTTCCAGAAACATCGACTTTCCTTTCAATGCTCGTATTGGGTGCTGCCACCGCGAAGGTATCGTTTGGACATCATCACATCGGCGGGTTGGAATTGACACTTGCAGTAACTTTTGGAGCTGATGGCGACCCGCACTAAAAGACATTGCATTCTGAAAAGGAAATGAATACAGAATTAGTAGAAGCAGCTGGAATCTGGATTGCTTCATCATTGTGGTGTTAAGCGTACAAGTAGCCTGCAATACAGTAGTCTAGTAATTGTTGTTTCCAGTTTTCGTGCCACTGTTGACTTGCTAGCTAGTAGTACTAGTAGTACTAGTAGTAGCAGCAGACTACTCTAGTAGAGTAGTAGTCTACTAGTAGTAGTACGAGTAGTCTAGTAGCTAGCAGCTGTTGAGGAATGATAGATATTCATACCGTTTGAGATGAAACTAGGGTTAAAGCTAATTACGGTCCCTCGCAAAAAACTACTCCGAGTAGTACTAGACTGCTACTACTAGTACTGTAGTCTAGTGCGTAAAATTGAATGTCACGGAACCGGAATTCGTTGTGCTTGATCAGCATTGCGACCGATGATGATTGCTTGCTGGTGTCGCCGAGCAATAATCAAGATCGTCATTACAAGCGTGGGACCGGAACACTTGTGTCGCTTTTGCAAATAATGATGCCTTGATTCAATTAGCTAGATTTAAACGATTGTAACTTGGGAGGTGGGGTCGCTGCTTGAAAACCTTTCAGCTCTTTTCCCCCTTCGCCAGTAAGGGCACTGTCAAAGGAGGGCGGAGGGTGCCGTATGAGCTCTCTGCTACCTTGGTCATTCATCACCACTATTCTGGCCACACCTCCTGAAGATCCATCTCGTGCCACTGCTGCGTGAACTAATTTTGTCACCAATTCAATGGCCTCTTCCTCCTCTAATAGGTTGTTTTCTTTCTGATGATCCTTGAGAGCTGTATCCATGAGGCCTAAAATGTAAGTCGATCCTGATCCAGATGCTGCAAAGACAGATTCTTCCAACAATGCGCCTGTGGGTGCAATGGAATATATCCTGCTTCCGTCTAGAGGATCATACCCAGCACACAACAGACTTGCCCCGTAGTTTCCATTCATAACAACGTACCGCAGCCATCGAGCAATTTGGCTTACCGAAATTGATCCCTTTCCAATTTGTTGAGCCCGACTTCGAAAGGCCCATCGTGCTTCGTCCGCCAGATACTGAGTATCGGCGGCACTTCCCGATCGACAAAGGACACATGAAATAGGACCATCCCGGTACAGAAAGGAAATCTTGTTGGCATAACGATTGCTCACCATAGTCGATGCGGATGTTCGAGTGTCGGCACCCAATACAACACCGGTTTGGGTTTTAAGTGCCACAATCGTTGTCCCCATGTTCACTTCTTGCTGGCTGCTACTAGCATAACTCTGTTCGAATAATATCATGATGGAAAGGATTGCAAGAAGAGGGGAGCGCATGATGTTTTAAAGGCACTATTGTAGGTATTCCAAGTACTATCTAGTATATTGGGGAATGCACATTGAAGGAAGTGAGAAGTGAGTAACTCCGTCGAACACTCATCAATGGAATTTTCACTACAATTTTCACTCTAAAAAAATTAATCAACGATTCCGTATTATTGCACTGTCGCTTCAGACCTACCCTTGTCAATTATTGTGCTCTGTTATTTTTTATTTGCTCTATTCGGAGGAGCAGCTGCTGATCCATGTTCTGCGAGGATTCATTTATTTTTGATTTCTTGTGTTTGGATTATTTTTACTGATAATACATCATTACGAGTATGATTTTTTGGCTTTGTTCAGTCACGAGTGATTCGCGTGCTGGACGTCAACAAGCTACTCCTAAAAACTACAGTAGTACTACTCTAGCTAGCAGACTACTCTACTAGCTAGCTAGTAGTAGTAGTAGCTACTAGTAGCTAGTACTAGTACTAGTAGACGAGAATAATATTATTTTATTTCATGGTTGTACCAGGTAGTCTACTGTAATAAGGAGACGTTGATAGTGTCACTTTCGCGACTGTTTGAAGTTTTAGGGCACCAGCGCGAATTTGATGTCGCAAACGGTAAAAAGATGTAGCAATGGAAGCTTCCATAACATAAGCAAAGGAGCCTGGGAGGAGCCACTAATGTAAGGCATGCTGAGGATACAGATATGGTACGCACGTAAAAGTGTGATCGAATAGCCTAGTTGATCCTAAACTATTGCGATCAATGTTTCGATTTTTATTGTTCTGCGCACGACTTTTGTCTTCATCTTTAAATCTTCCAGTTTGCACGAAAACAAGAATTTTTTTCAAAAAAAGGATCAACATGACTTTCGCGTCGATTCAAATTATAGGTTCACTTGAACATATACTCAGTATGATTTTGAGCGCGTTTGCAGGAAAATCGCAGATCATGCGTGCTTTTAAAGTTTTCATCTATCGATAGAAGATGTGGTGACATAAAAGGTTTGTTGGAAGGCGACCTATTTGCAAACTCTCTTTTCCACCATGGTATCATTACGAGGTAGCAGGTCGTTAACATTGACTGCATCGACAACAAGCTGCTCAAACATCCGAGAAAAACCGTACAAAGCTCGTCTGGAAATAATCTACGATTATCTTGTCGAATATCGTGCCGAAAATGAAGCAACTGGCAGAGATATTATCATCCCTGATGTGATTGGAGTTGGAAATGCAGTTGCATTTGGGGTTGCGGACGCATTGGATTCTTGTGGTGCCGATGGGAGTCCCCTTTATGCGGTCGAATTAGCATCCAGACACCACATTTTTGAGGACGGTGAGTAACAAGAGCCGCCTTTTGTTTTGGTTGGATGTCACCAAACTGCTGACACTCTTTCTCTTCTCCCGCCATTGCATCGCAAGGATTCTGTCAACCCGTGGATCCAGACAATACATGCAAAGTCATTCGAGGTTTCACAGGCATTCGATTAGACACTAATGTCACTGATGTCGAAGACATCGCCTATGATGCTATCCGACATGTTCTTGATGAGCCTCTGCTTTTGGATCAATTTGTCGCCATGTCATTTGCGCGGACCCAGTTTGTCCGTCCTATTCGCAGTTCTGTCTTGCAATTGACTGAAGATGGCCGTGGCCGATCTGCATCCAAAGTTGTAATTGCCATCTGCTGTATGGCTTTTTTCTTGGTCGGAACATTCCTGGGAGGTCTTTTTTTCAGAAAACGCCGCAAAAAAGCACGCCGCATGAAGCAGATCAGACGTCCGGAAGGAAAGGAGAGGGGCTTTCTTGGAGCAGCGCCTCGTAATTATTATGAACTCAACGAACACGAGGAGACTGAAGCTGCCTTAAAAGTGATGAGCGTTTTGGAGCAATTCGAAAACCCATCGCAAACATGGAGTGTGTCAGACATCACATCTGAAAGCGAATCGATCATGAGCAACCTTTC
>Ga0100392_1000773_pt1 | contig 29223 bp, 24 predicted proteins | sample CryGeymeta201516_FD_81548 | JGI IMG/M metagenome (GOLD analysis project Ga0100392, IMG submission 81548) | Groundwater microbial communities from Crystal Geyser aquifers in Utah, USA - Crystal Geyser metaG 2015-16 | ecosystem: Environmental > Aquatic > Deep subsurface > Groundwater | place: USA... | reverse complement strand
TCAGTTAGTAAAACCTGCCCAAATACATTAATTACCTGAACTTCAAAATTAATTTCATTGATTGAAAGTTGTATTTGTCCGTTTGCAGGATTTGGATAGATGCGAATTTCAGGCTTTGGAACTGTATGGATATGTGAGTCGGAAATAATGTCTCCGACATAAACTGAGTCGCAGTAGGTATATGCTCCTAAATATAGATCACTTACTGTGAGACAAACCTGGTATGTTCCACTGTCTTGGTAGGCATGTGTTATTCTCCAGGCTGTGCTGTCAGTAGTCCCATCACCGAATTCCCACAATAATGTAGATGGGTCTCCAAATGAAGCTCCGTAGAAGTCCACTGGATATTCGGTTGATTTGTTTGATGAACTGTCTGGTATGACTATAAATCCGCTTGCCAACAGTATTGTCGGATTCAAATTTACTATCACATTGATATGACTGTTGCAGTCCGGAAGATTTTTGATGTGATAATGCACATGGTACGTTCCACTATCCGGATAGGTGTGAACAGGATTTTCCACGTTACTCTGTCCACCGTCGCCGAAATTCCAATTGAAACTTGTTGGAATCATGCCATAGGAGATATTGCTGAAGTAGACTGTATTAGTTGGTAGATCTACCGTATAGATCATGTCTGCCCAGCACGCACTCGGGTTACCGACCAGAATAGTCTGACAGCTAATGTTGGTACATGTCGCTGTGTAAATCGTCAAACATACTTCATAGTATCCTTCTGTTTGGTATTGATGGAGTGGATTCAAGAGTGTGCTTATATCTCCATCGCCGAAGCTCCAAATTGCATTGATAATAGGATCAATCGTAAGTGATGTATTTGTAAACCAAGCTTTACGATTGTTATTATTTACATAATAACTGAAGCTGGCCTCACAATCACTTGTTGTATCACTAATTCCTATCTCAATTGTTTGCTGGCAATCGTCCACGCAATCATTGATTGTGTCCTGTATGGTCAGGCTTACATTGAAATATCCATTGTGAGTGAAGTGATGCTGAGGATTCTGAAGGTTGGATGTTGTTCCATCACCGAAGTCCCAATACCATTGGTGAATATTCCCATTGCTGTGAGATGTGTCAGTGAAAAGGACATTAGTAGATTTGGTTGTGATGTTGTAACTAAATCCCGATACACAACTGGTCCCCGTGCCAACTTCGATATCTGCGGAGGCTGTCGCCTGTGTATTGCAGATAGTGCTGGTAGAATCAAAGACCGTCAGTAATATATGGAAGTATCCATTCTGACTGTATGTGTGTAAAGGATTGATGTCGTTGGATGTGGTCCCGTCACCGAAGTCCCAATAGCTGTTTGTACTATTGGATGATGTGTTGGTAAAGGTAACATCCAGGTTGTTAGCCAGATAGTTAAATCCAGCCGTTAGTGGTTGCTGTACTGTTAACTGAGTGACAATAATGCTGTCGCAACCATTTACAGTAGACAATGAATCATAATAGCTACCTGCTACGTATTGATACGCACCTCCGAGAAGGACGCTATCGCCATTGCAGATGGAAATTGATCCGTTGATGGTAAAGGTTGGATTTACTGTTAACTGAGTAACAATAATACTATCACAACCAAGAACTGTTGTCAAACTGTCATAGTAGATACCTGAAGTTTTTTGCCAAGATTGTTGGCAAAAGATAGAATCACCATCGCATATATTTATCACAAGCGTGTCATGGTAGCTTGGTAAATAATATACGTGACATTGTATTCCTGCAGGTTGCCCATCGACATCTAAATCACACATATAATCTCCTTCGAATTCAGCAATTATGGAGTCATTAGTGCAATTTCCGGGGCAATAATCGTGCCAGAGAATGTTTGATGCTAAAGGTACGGTAATTTTGAGGTAAATAGGCTCATTGCCTCTTACCCAGATCTCCCAAATTCCTGGCGAATGTATATTCACCGTTTCTCCCACATTGACTGTGTCGTGGTAAACTTCACCATACGTGTTTATGCTCAAGCTCATCACTATGATGGCGAGCATGGTTTTCAAAAAGTGTTTTTTTGTTTTCATCATATTTTCTTGAAATGTCATCTCCCTAAAAATGTCCATTAAGTCATGTTTCATGAAAAAAATCTATTGGAAGATTGCGATTGGGAATCGTATTGTATTGACAAAAAAAAGACCTCTTAATAAGGTCTCTCAACGGAATCCCGACCATTCGGGACTGGGTTCATATTTGCTAGAGTATATGGAGGCACCTATCGGATTCGAACCGATGAACCAAGGTTTTGCAGACCCGTCTATTAGACCACTCTAGCAAGGTGCCATGATGTGGGTTGCAGGTAGCAGATTATGGATTCTCGGTAGTAAATCAACATATATTACATATTCGCTTGGGAACTATGGAGGAGTGGGTTGTAACAACGGAAAAGCAGATTGATGATTTCTGAGGTCGTAACCTTTTCTGCTCAGATCCCCATCGCTCATAAACCATCGATGATAAGCGAACATCTTGTTTCCAAACCCTTTCTTCCTTTGAGGAATCATCTGTATCTGGCGATAATTTTTTCTGCGTCATCTTTTGCGTTAAGCGCATTAAGTAATTTACTTCGTCGTCATTTATTGATTTCTTCAGCATCTTTTTCTCCTTCGTAAAATGGCACCACGATATAGAATTCCTTTGTATAAATAAGTCCTTGTTGCATATCTATATCCTGCAAAAATTTGTAATAAGCTTCGCCTTGTTTCTGGAGTGTAAGATTCTCTATTTTGTCTACATTTGTCTTTATATAATGGAGATACATGGAGAGATCGAGGTAGGTATTGCGTATGATGATTTGTATCGGAAAGTCCAATCCATTCAGGAATTTTTTGTATTGTTCCAGCACTATCTGCTGTTCATCGAAGTTTTTAAGATCGAGATTGAGTCCGGTTATCCTGAGAATTCACCTCAAACCTCAGTCTTTGAGTATCATGGTGTCGTTTTTTATTTCAGAAACTGGCAACATATTTTCCGTATTGAATACGTTGTCGTGTTTTGTCTTTTGTACTTTTGTTTGTTCTCATAGATTGAAAATCATTCTTGCACGAATGGGATAAATATTACATTAAAATGCTCAGGTTGTTGTGCTGTAGATATTGTAGAAGTAACTGACGATATATCGTGATAATCACATGACAGCTAGTGCTATTGCTACTCAAATCAGCATTTTCTTAGCTTTCCCTACTGCTTCTTCCTGCTTGGAGAAGAAAATGAGATAGAAAGCTATTATGACCATAATGAGTGATAGCAATGATACCAGACCTAAGAGGATATTCACGATGGTCTGTATATATACTAATGCCGGAGTGGTCTTACCTGTGGCCGCATATGTTCCCATACCAAAGAAGTCACGGATTCTGGCAAATGTGCTTTCATCAGATTCTAATTCGTTGCTAGTTAGATTTCCCGCTATGTTCAGATTGTCATCGTCGTTCTCATAATTTTGGCTTTGTTCATAAAAAGGCTCGCTTCCATCAGAAGTTGCGAAAACGCTATTTGTGGAAAATACAAAGTATCATGTACAAAGTAATATAGCGACCATTAGTATCTTTTTTACATACTGCAACATAATGTGCACATTTAGAAGAGTAAAATCTTTAAAATCAGTTTATAGCCCCCTGGATAATATAGAATACGAAGCTTACTATCAATCGACTAAGTCCTATTCCTGCTATGGCTATGGCTGCGAATTGGATTCATTTTATCCCCCTTTTATATTGTGTTTCGTCGCCCGCTGCCGTCAATACCAATACTCCATGATAAATAAGGTAGATCAACGCCACCAGACTTACTAGTCCTAACGCATAATTTATGATATTCCTGATGATGCTCAGAGTTTGTAATTTCGCGGTATCATGTGTTTCTATCTCGATATCCGCGCTGACTAAGCCTCCTACCTTATTTTCTGGGATATTGTCTTCTGCATTTATGACTTTATATGCTCATTCTCTTATCGGATTACTCAGATCATCTGCATTTATGACTTGTGTCTGCTCTTCCGTATAAATAGTAGCATTTCCCGGTACCTCAAATTGGGCCAAAGAGGATAGGCCTACGATATATGCGGTTATGATTCCCAAGAGCACTATTTTTTTCATAATTATGAGACTTCTGAATTAAAGATTCTTCGCATACCTAGATTATACTGCTTTGTAGCATAATTTCGACATCGTCCAGACGAATACAATAACATTCTGGTCCGTGTCTCAATTATACTTAAAATGCCAAATTATGCAAATTTTTCTTCACAAAAATTTACTCCGTGCCAACCACTTCGCAAATTTACCCTTGAAAAACCCTTGTTATTTTGTATATATCATCTATATTATGCTCAAAAAAGTTTGACATTGTTTATATTTTAAGTGTAATGATCATGAATAGAAGCTTTTTCATCATGTTCTTCATGTATTTCTTCGTAGTGCAATCTGCGATTTTCGGCGTTGTTCGATGAGAGCCAAAATTTTATCTTATCAGTATCGTCAATCTTATATTCATCATTTTGATGGCATTATTCTATAAAAACTTTGATACATCACCCGCTATGGGGGGTACAAAAAAAGATCTTTTTGAAGAAACAAAAGCTGAACATATAGTGCATAAATATCATGTCACTTTGCATGCTTCCAGAAAAAACAACTCCAGTCTGATTAGTTATCTTTTCGTCATATCCATAATATTGCTGTTTTTGGTCGTTTTGGACAAAGCGTTTCTGAATATCTTCCCTGTAAGCGTATGGCGATTCGCATGATTCTATTTTATCATGCTATTCTTGTCTGCCAAAAAGCTGCTCGATAAGAAAATTGTCATATGAAATACTGTTTTCCTCCCCAAAGATTTCCTCTTCTGGACCAGTCTGATTGTCGTGATAGGTGTATATGGTACTTTGGTTTTGCAGGTACTCGCATTTAAGCTCTTATTCGCTGCCCTCATCTGATTTATCTTTTTCTTTATCGGAGCGACTATCGTCAAAGAACTCTGATCATCAAATATCTTTAAGCTGTTTTTCACGAGATTTTATCTGGTCTTGATAGCTATATTCGCTCTTATCCTGTGAGTGCAAAGCTTTTCTTCAAGCTACAAATACAAGCTGGCTAATGATCGAGGTGCCATACAATCCTTATTCACCCATGGGTTTTCGTTCCACCGTATACAACAGGTCTGAATGGAAGATGTCTTTACATGACCTGATCTTTTATCAAACGGTACCTGACAAGTCCTTTCTACAAGCCTTTCTACGTGAATAGTTGGTGATACATATTCAGATGTTATTTTAACCGGTGATGTAAGTTCTGATGTTCTTTTTTCTAAAGATGCGACCGTTTCTTCTACTATTGATGCTTGAACTGTCGAACCAGAAGAGGACGATAGATTAAACGTTCCTTTGTATCCTACCTTAATGGACACGCTGATCTATCTCATGGATCATTATGGCGTAGAGTTGTCATCTCAAAAGAATATGATATTTACATATGTCTCCCCAAAGAACCCTTATTATGCTCAATTTAAGACGGCCTATGATATGAAACTGATAGGCTATAGCGCTAATCCAAGTAAGCGTGTATTGTGTGAAACCTATATGGTCATGAAGTGATTGGTAGGAGGGCGAAGCGTAACAAGCTCGTCAGATATCAAATCAGCATACTGGAGCGAAGCTACTAAAAAATGAGTATTGAATTGATGCAAACGAAATTTCTATGTAAAAAATACTAACCTATAAAGCTTCTAGCTGCTAGCTTCTTGCTACTAGCTTTTGGTATTTTCTAGAAACTAGTGGCTAGTGACTAGTAGCTAATATTTATTCAAACATTCTTTTGAGATCGGGATCTTTGATCATATCTATGTTCCGCATGGGATCGAAGGTGATAGAAATCACTACCGTATATCATTCACATTTCTCGTTGATCGCATTTTTTACCATCTCCTGCAACATTTCTGCCATAGGGCAGGCAGGCGTCGTGAAGGTCATGAGGATATTAATTTTCTTTTCTTTTTCTTGTACTTTGATGTCATAAATGAGTCATAAGGTGAAAATATCTATGATAGGGAACTCTGGATCATAGACAGTTTTGAGTGCTTTCTCTACTATTTTTTTCTTATACCGAACTGCTTTAGAAATCTCCAACTTCTTCACTTCATTCGAAGTTGCAGCATCTAAAGTCATCGGTATAACGTCGACGTTACCCGCTACAGCGTGTTTGCGTCTCAGTTTATCAAGCGTCTTCTTCATTTTTCTTGGCACTATCTGAGAATAAAGCGATCTGCAAAAAGACAAATCCTATCAGCAGTACTATCCCTATATATTTATTCCGATATTCTAGGAGAAGCAGGAGGATGTTTATCAGCACGTATATCCCAAAGAGTAATGACAATTTGTAGCTATCCTTTATGATGCGTAGTTTTTCTACATGACGATAGATGTTCTGTATCCCGACAAACAGATAAAAACTTATGCCCCATGATGCTATAAATATTCACAAAAAACCTAATCAGATGCCCATCATGGGATCTTCATAGATGTTGATGGACGTGTAGACTATCAATATGATGGCTACTCAAAGAATGAATTTTATCCCTGAGATGATGTGATAAAGATACATGAATTAGTCGAAAGTCATAAAGTCGAACGTCACTCTGAATCCCGCATCAAGTGGCGGGACAAGTTCCATGAAGAGTCTGAATTAGATTCTTCGTTTCGCTCAGGATGACGGCTATCATTCGATATTGATATCTTCTATTTCGTTGCGTAACTTGTCTTCTCATGTCAATATCTGTCCACTATCTGATGGAGACGGTATGAAGAACCCGTTATTCCCCATCTCATAGAATTTATAATAGATTTTTTCTCGTAAGCCAGCTCATAAGGGTATGAGCGTGTATCATAAGATAGATGGAAGAAGCATGAGGAGATACGTCTGTTTTTGTGTATCCCCAGTAGTAGCTGATTTGTAAATGATAGCATACATAAGCAATGCAGCTGCGAAACCTATGATGTTACCCATAAATGCAGATCCGGAATAGTTCGGGTTGCTAGAGAATTCAACCTGACATGCTGAGATGAATACTGAAAATAACACATGGAATCATAATACTATAAATAGTGTCTGAACGTCTTTACTAAAAACCAGATAGATCGGAGCTAGTATAAAGAATAATATTCCGTTGGTTAATAAGAGCAATCCGAATGTCTTGGTGGCGTTTGTATATTTTTTGCCATAAAACAAGCTGTAGAGCCCGGAAACGGAAATATTCCCGATGAAGGTGCTTAGAAATCATATGAAAAGCAATATTAGCGGAAGCAATGGATTTGGTCTGCTTGCCAATCATCATGTGGCATCTGCCCCCCCTAATGCTGTGATGAACATTCCGCCAATGAAAGTGAGTATCACGAATAATAGTGCTGCTATGATTCATCCCACAGCTAATCAAAGGAATGCCCTTCCTATAACCTGCCACCCGCTTTGATTGTTAGGTTCATTAAAAACATTTTTTTCTTGTACTGATGTGGGCATGGTCGTAAACTGGCTAATTCATAGATTTTGCAAGTCTTCCATTTTTTTGTGTTTTAGATGTTAAAATTTATATATATGCATATATAGTTGCTACCACAATAATTCTTCATTACATTTCCCCACTATCGTGGACTAAAGAGACTTATTTGGGTAGCAAACTATTTGGGACACTGGATGTTTTTGATTCATGTTTTGAAACCCTTATTGTTGGTACTATCCTCTGTGGAACTCGAGATAATGTAGAGATAACCTTGATCTTTGAAGAAATACTGGTTCATATAAATTTTTTCTTTTGGAGTTGCCCCATCGAATGTGAATGATTGCAGATGTCAGGTCATTGTATCTTTTCAGCATTTTACGTCGATCTGTGATGATGCGCTGGCTTTAAATCATTGTAATCTGGTTTCCAACTTTTTTATATTCAATTGCACCAGTCTGTCTAGCGGTATCTCTGTAGAGATCTGTTCTTTGGAGATGAGAAGCGAATCACTGTATCAGCCTTTGTTCATTATCGTATATACTCTGTATAAGTTCTCTTCATTTTCAAATATTACCTTTTCTTCTTCTGTTATCCCCACCAATGCCATATTTTGGGTCGTGACTTTGAAAGTGAATTGATCAAAACTTACTTCTGTTGTGTATTTCTTGGCGCATCAATTTAGTACTATCATGCCTCCGACAAGCAGCGATACCATGACGATCTTTTTCATAATTATCTGTTTTTAGATGAATATATAAATAATGGCTAGCAGAATTCCGATGCCTATTCCTATGAGGAAGGATTTGGTGTATATCTGATTTTTGTTTGGCTTCTCTTCATCATATCCTATCCATATGCGAGAGATTATGTATCCAAGCATAGTTCCACAAAAGATAAGATATCATGGCATAAGGACCTGTCTCACGATATCATAATATTGCGCGCTGATGATGACGTCTCCTCTTAGGAAAAAGAGTCATACCACGATGGTAAGAAAAAAAAATATTCATTTCAAAATCTCTAACAAAGTCCCCATAGCTGTTTTAACAATCTATAAAAAATAAAAGAATCTGCTTATTACTTGCCTGTTTCATCTACGATTGCTTGTAATACATCTGTCATGAGCTGAATGTCTTCTTCTGTCAATCCTGTTGCTGATTTAGATTCGATCTTTCTTTTCTCTATCAGATCTCTGATTTTCGCTTTTAGGGCATTATCTTCTGCAGTAGCTGTCGTGGTATTGGTTGCTACTGTCGTGTCTGTGCTGACTTCTGAAGCGGTCGTTCCTGTTGTATCTATCACATCTCAACTTATCACATCATTATTCATTGTACCAGAATTTATAGCTCCTGTAGCAATCTCTCAGGTAATGGTATCTCCCGTCAATTCTTCTGATTGATTGATTTTTGTCATAGAACATCAGGTCAATAGTAGTACTGCTGATATCAAAGAAATCATTTTTAATTTCTGCATTTTTTATTTATTAAAAAAATAAACGAATGTTACTCGTATGATACTTTTTTAAAATATAAAATCAAGACACATTTCAGTCTTTAGTCTTTAGTTGTTAGTCTTTAGCACTTGGCTTTCTTTGAATATTTTTTTGTGCTGTCTCAGTTTATACCTAACTGTGGTATAGCTTTGACGTTACTCTGTATTACTGCCGAGTCGGCGTCTCAGACTATAGTCGATATCTCAAGCGCTGTAAATGACGATGATGGTGTTTTTCTCTGTTTGCTCGATTTCTTTTATGATGACTGAGAAGTCCGTAGTATATGTACCGCCGCATATTTTCGCAAAATGATTCCCTAAGTCGTTCAAAGTACGGGTATTCTCTTTCTTGATGAATGCATGATGTTCAATGAAGTCCTTGATATTTTCTCTGGCCGCGTAGATGTCATAAATCATCACTTTGTCGTATTTTTTCAGCGTCCTTTGAAAATCTTCCCATCCGATGACTATCCTGTTTATTTGATGTGGCTGGAAGATGACGAATAATTTCTTGCCAGGGAACTTCTTTTTCAATGCTAAATAGCCAAGTTCGATAGAAGAAGCCATATGTCCGTAATCCGTGAATATTTTTGCTCCGTTCTTATTCGTTTTTAAAAGTTCCAATCTTCTCCAGAGTCACCCGAATGTTTTTAAAGATGACAGAAGATTTTGCCTGATGATTCCAGATGATTTTCAAAGTTCTGTTAATAATGCCAGCACTAATGACCCATTTACATTGTTATGTCCGCCTCGAATGTGAGTGAATGGAATTTTTTTTATGGAAATTTCTTGTATATTTGATCAACTGACGTTTTTAAGCCGTTTCGGGACGAGTACTTTCTGCTTAGTCCTATTTATGAGCTGTTGGAATGCAGAAAGATAGTCCTTAATATCTTTGTAATAATCCGTGTGATCCAGCTCTAAACTCGTGATGACTACATAATCGAGATCGAGATAGAGAAAATGTCTTTTGTATTCACATGCTTCTACGAAAAAATATACGGATTTCAGAAGATGAGTTCAGAGGATGTCAGAGGATTTTCAGGTGAGAATGAAATCAAAGATTGATCTGATGTCGTTTTTATGGTCCGGATTGAGATAATAGCTTTGATTATCGAATTCTGGAACGAGCGCTCATAAGATTCCTAATCCGAAATTCGGCAACAATTTTTTTGCGGTGTGAATCGCTAGGGCAGTTGTCGAACTTTTCCCGTTGGTTCAAGCGAATCCGACCGTGATGAAGTATTTGGATATTTCTCCGAGGAACTGAAAGTAGCTTATGATCAGCGTTATTTTTTTATTCTCTTTAGCCAGGTTTCTCGCTTTTGTCACTTCGGGAGAATCTACCACCGCTTCAGAATAGATGACGATGTCATCGAGTTTCGGTTCATATTTGTCGTGTCCTATGATGACTTTGAGTCACTTTTTCTCTAATTTATCGGTGAGTTCACTCTGGAATCCATCTATACAGACGAGATTGGTATATCATAAATCATAGAGTAGTCATGCTACTCCAGACATTCATGTTCATCCTGCTCATACTAAAACGATATTTCACATAGATTTTCGGTCTTATATGCTAAATGCTAGACAATGGTAATGAAGGCCTTCGGGAAAACAAGAAAAAAACAAAAAAATCTGAATTGCTTCAGATCTTTATTCTACCCAGCCCCGCAGTCGCTTCACTCAGCGGGGTTCATTTCATTCGGTGGGATCCCGACGGATCGGGGTAAACTTGAACCCCTTTTGCTATGTTTTTTGCCCAGAGAGAGAATCGAACTCTCACCCCTTACGAGACACGATTTTGAGTCGTGCGCGTCTACCAATTCCGCCACCTGGGCAAAATAATCTTTAGTCCTTAGTTCTTAGTCTTTAGTCACCATGATGCCACTACTTTATGACTTTATGAACCTTGAGACTTTGAACTAGGTAGTGGTTGGGTTTTTATCAAAAAAACATCAAAAATCAATTGATTTTTGACCCAAATTACTTATCATTTTTATGTGATGAATATTATTCGTCTTTTTTATACGTGTAATCTTAAATCATGGACTTGAACAAGGTGATGATCATTGGTAGATCTACCAGTAATTTGCAAGTGAAAACTATCGAAAGTAGCGGTACTCCTGTGGTAAACTTTACCGTAGCAACCAACAGAAAATTCAAAAACAGAGATGGTAATGTATTGGAAGATGCAGAATACCATAGATGTGTTTCTTATGGTAAGGGCGCAGAAGTATTGGGGAAGTATTTGAATAAAGGGAAAAGAATCTACATCGAAGGCAGATTGAGAACTAGAAAATGGGAGGACAGTGAATGAAAAGAGAAATTTTCTACAGAAGTCATTGTTGATAATTTCATCTTCTTGGATCAGAAATGAGCTAGAGACGAGGAAAGTCCGTCAACAGAACCTGTTGTAGCTGCTGACGACGAAGAGGTACCATTTTAGTCTTTAGTTGTTAGTCTTTAGCTTTTAGCTGAAAGTAGAAAAACAAAATTATGTGAATATTTTGGCGATGAATGTAAATGTTGTACCATTTTTTTGTCAGCCTTGCAAACCGTATAGCGTGGTCAGCGCTTTTTTATAGCTTATATAGAGAAATTATGTCATTAAAGAAGAAATTAATGGAGATTTTGTTTGATGTCTTTGATATGATTTCCTTCCTCGTATTTGTAGGTGGGATAGTCTTATTTATCAGATTTTTTGTAGCAAATCCTTATACTGTTGTAGGTGCGAGCATGTATCCTGCTTTTGAAGAAAATGATTTTATTGTTGTCGATAAAATTACTCCAAGATTCGGGGAAATAAAAAGAGGCGATGTTATTGTATTTGTTCCTCCTTGAAAAACCATTCCCTATATTAAGAGAGTTATCGGTCTTCCATGAGAAACAGTGAAAATACAAGATGATAATGTGTTGATTTGTAAAATAGACAAGGACGTAGAAAATTGTGAAAAATTGGATCAATCATATCTTCCAGATGATGTAGAAACCGAAGCTAGATGTGGTCTAACTGAATTCAAGATCGTCAGCTGACTCTTTGTAATGTGAGACAATAGATGATTTTCTACAGATTCCCGCTGTTGTTTCGGATTGGATTGTTATGATGGGTCGAGCTATGAAGTCCCTTTTGATCACATCATCTGAAAAGTATATATCAGATTTTTCCCAAAATTTTGATTATTTTAGCTTCTAAACGGCATCCAGCTTTAGTTTGCTTTCGATATATCTATGAAGATTTTTTCTAATTTTGATACTACTATCAGAAGAATGAAATTCCAAGAATATCAGGAACAATTTGGCCCTGAAAATGTTATCATGTTTGGAAGAAGCAAATTATATCGGGTCATTAAGGTAGTCATCCCAACCTTCTTCTTGATTGCCGCCACTGTTTTGGGCTTAGTGTGACTGTATTCACGATTGTGAAGCGATTATATGTTATACTTTGTCATCGCTTTTGCGTTATTCGATCTTGTCCGATTGTTTCCTATCATCGGTAAGTATATGGACTACAAGCTTGATTTCATCATTGTCACTCCGGACTTGCTTATCATGTATGACCAATGAGGAATCTTCAATAGAAACATCATAAGCACCAACGAAAAAAGCATTAAAACTATTTCTGTAAAAAAAACTTGACTATTCTATAGTATATTCAACAATGGCAATCTTATCTTCTTAACTGAATGAGATACTACAGGCGGTGGTGGTGAAATCACTTTACGTCGGGTTCCTAAGCCAGAGAAAAGAAGAAAGGAAATCGCCAGAATCATGAGTAAGGATTTAGAAACTAAAATTTTGGATTCTATAGGAGGAGATTCGGTTGCTTAGGTTTTATCATATACTCTATAATCATGAAACAAGAAGACGTACTTCATATCCCCTATGATATTTATGAATCTCCGCAGGAGGTGGTGATTGTTTTGCCTTTGTGAGGTGTTCAAAAGGATAGCGTCAAGCTATCTATCAAAAATTATAGACTCATCATCTCTTGAAAAAGAGCAAAGCCTACCGTGAAAGAAAATCTTCTTCCTCTGAAAGAGGAGTGTTATCGATGAAATATAGAACAGGTGATAGATCTGCCTCCTCAAGTGTATTTCGACAAGATTCATAGTAAGCTGACTCCCGACAACACCTTACAAATCGTTGTGCCAAAAGCCCTCATCCCTGAAAAAATCGAAGTTGAGGTGGAATATGATAAATAAATAAGCCCGAAGGGCGATAAACGCTTCGCGATAAAAGCCCCGAAGTATCGGGGCGATAAACACTTCGTGATAAATAAGTTGTTGAAATAGCTGCAGAGAATAGTATAGTAAAGTGTACTATTTTTTTGTTTCTTATTTTTTCTGTATGCTCAATAAAGAATATAGATATATCGGACTCGATTTTGAGACGACGTGATTGGATCCGTTCAAAGATGAGCCGATTCAGATTTGAATCGTAGAGCTTGATGCAGATGGGAAAATCATCGATCAATTCCAATCTCTCATCAAACCTTCAAAAAAGACTGATGAACTCAAGCACATTGTTTGATTTATCACAGGATTTTCGATTTCTGATCTAGAACATGCGCCTTTGGTTGATCAGGTAGAGCCCCAGATTTCTAAATTTTTTGATAAGCACAGTGTGGTGATATGACACAATGCCCACTTCGATGTGGATTTTCTAAAGAGATATTTCCCTTCAATGACCTATGCTTTTGCTGTCGATACTTTCCAGTTTTCTCAAACTTTCGTGCACTATGCTCCGAGTTATGCGCTAGAAGTCCTGATCCAACATCTTCAAGAAAAAGATTCTGCCCCTGCTAACTGAACCAACAGGGCAAGCCTTTCACCGTGGTTGGAGAGTTATTGATTGGCTATGTCTTCATCTAAGGACTCTTTCCATGATGCCCTCTACGATACGAAGCATTCCTTAGCTTTGTATATGTACTTCATAAGCACACTTTCTCAATTGTGTCAAAAATATCCGAATCTAGTGCAATTTGTGAAGCAGGATGCCTCAATTTTTTCTAAAATATTTGTTCCTCCTATTCTTGATGTCTCTTCCCCTATCAAATTCCTTGCACTCGAAAAAATTTTTCCTTCAAAAACTTCTGTCAAATCCAAGAAGACTGATCTTCAACTCGCTGGTCTGGAACATGCTAAAAAATATTATGTAGGCAATATTTATATCAAGGATCTTCTTCATAGCCTTGCATCCCAGAAACATCTTATTCTGAGTTTTTCCAATCTTCAGAAGCTGGAAATTACAAAAGAGATATTACATCAATTTTGAATCAAGAATCTATGATTCATCAAAGAGGATCAGACTATCAATGAAAAAAAATTCCAACAATTTTTAAATAAAAAAGTCTTTTCTCATGAAGAAGTCTTGTTCGTGATAAAATATGTATCGCATCTCGATAGAGGATATGGAACCTTGGATTTGAACAACAAATTCGATTATCAGATTTATTCCTTTATCAAAGATAGCAGAGAGCAAGTTAAGTACCCTTTGGTTCTGGCCACACACAGCAGTCTGTTTTCTATCTTGGATAATGAATTACACGCATATAAGGATTATGCTGTCTGTTTCTTCGACGTGGAACAACGATATAAGAGTTATAATTTCTTTTTGTCCCGTCCTTGCGATCTTTATTACACTTTAAATCTCTTAGAGACTCTTTTATATAAACAATGACTGAAATACCAGTTGTGAATTGACAATTCTAACAAAAAATCGAGTCCAACTATATCCACTAAACTTCAAGATTTTTACCAGTATTTCCAGATTCTCATCTGAGAGCTTTCTATAGAAACTAAAAAATTGTTCACTGATACATCTAAAACATATATACAACACGATCCCATCTTAGGACATTCCGATTTCTACAAAACAACCCTGTGTTTGAATAAGATGAGCGGTTGTCTCGAATGAATAAAAGATGATATCGAGGAATCAGATTTTGTCGAGTTGTCCCGCCAGATTGCTCATATGTTCAATGTGTTCGATTCTGTCGTGAATATCAACAAGAGAATATACGGGCAATCAGATTTCTATTTTGTATACTCGGAGAACGCTAAATTCACTTCATGGCCGGAATTTGTAGATTTATTTACGTCTAGCACCACATACTTCTTCTCCAATACCAATAAACAATGTGCTAAGTTGTCGGAAAATGAAGAGAAAACTGTTGTCCCTATGCTGCCTTTTGATGAAAAATTCGATAAGCTCATAGACTATTTGTCTACTTCTTTCTTTGAAGATTCATCTATCAAAAAGTCAGTTTTTGTCGTCTCCACCCAAAAAGAGCAATCTAAAAAAATATTTGAAGAAATATATCAGAAACGTATACATGAGAGGGCATTACTTTTGGTGGAAAACATCACTTGAGGAGTCTGAAAAAATATTTTTAAAGCCAAACAGGAAAAGGGAAGTAAAATATTGATCGGTTGATACAGCTTTCTGCTCTATGCATATGCCAACAAAATCCCTCTTGATGAGATTCTTATCTTCAACGTCAACGGCCCGAGTAAACAGCAGATTTTAGATGATATTAGATGGTATGCTTTTACGTAGTATCACTGAGAAACAAATCTTTTCTTTCATCAAGCTCATAGCAGCTGCGATTATCTTTTATGTATGTTTAAATTATGCTATTTTGCCTGTGGGCGAAGATTTCTCTGAACTCGTCCAAAAGGATTACATCGGAGTTGAAAGTACAAAGTACAAAGTAGAAAGTACAATAACTAACCTAGTAGAGCAATATATTCAGGAGGGGGTTGATGAGATTAATAATGAAGAAATTAAGCAGGGGCAAGATAATTATCTTGAGTGGCAGGGGCAGTTACAAACAACCCCTACAGTTTCGTGACATTTTGCTGCTCAAAATACGGACAATCAATATCAGGATAAATTCATCACTATCTGCAATTCGAATACCGACCTTTGCGGTCTGATAGACCGGGTAGGCGATTATACATGAAAGGAAAAATATCTATATCTCTCAAGCATTTTCAGCATGGTGAATTTTATCCAAGAACACATGGTGATAGGCAATGATATCGTCTCTGTGCTCCGCAAAATCACTATTGATAATAGTTTGTGAAATAGAAGAGGATATGCCACATGGAATAACATTGTATTCAATTTGTGATCAGTACAGTCGAGAGCAGAATTTGTGTGACTTGTCGCCCATGAATTGTGACATATATACGATTTATGAGCTCTTCAATGAGTAAGCAGCAATAAGCATGGCGCTTTCACAGAATTCGGCAAGAAGGTATTTGCTGTTGATGATCTTTCTTTGCAGTATTATGCAGACTCTCGGAAAAGCGAAAAGATAAGGAAGTCTGGATCTTTGAAAAAAGACTTTTGCAGCGGATATGGTATGACTGATCCTTTTGAAGATTTCGCTGAATGTTTCAATCTCTACATGAACCATAATTCCTTGTTTAAAGCTATGGCAAAAAACAATCAAATTCTTAAAAAGAAATATAATTTTGTTGCTAGTGTGTTTGATGGAAATTTCCTTCATGCATATAAGACCGAAGTGAATTATGTGAAAGATAATGCTGGTCGAAGGCCATGGGACACTACTAGAATTAGTCCTTAGTCTTTAGTCCTTAGTTTTTAGCAAAAAATTTATTTATATGTGGACAAACAAAAATAGAAAGAGTAAAATTATGATTCTGGCATTGATAGCTTTCTGCCTGCATATTTTTTCTGTATATACCTCTGCTCAAACGACCCCATGAGTCGCTGATCCATGTGCAAATTCAAATATCTGTTCTGCACCGCCTCCTGCATTCAGACTTATGACGAGTTTCATCAAAGAGATGATTATTGCAATCAAGACAGTTGGTACAAGAAACCCTTATGTGGGACAATATGTCTCTCCTTCACGGTTTCAGGGCAATGAGTTCAAACCGCCCAAAGAGGGTCTGACAAGCAAATTTATGAGAAATCTCAGACAGAAGTGGCAGTCCATGCTTGCTATAACTGCTGTTTTTACTGATCTGGAAAATTTAGGCGGACTCAAAGATTTTGCGTGATGACTCATCATTCTCGTCAAAAAAAAAGTATTTTTGAGGGATTATAAAACGCTGATGAAAATCGATAGTATGATCAGTGATAAAAAATATGAACTAGGGCTCGGAGGATGATGGACCGCCAAACTTACTGAAGCTAATCAAAAAATGTTCCAGAAAATCTTCGATAAATATGGTCCTAGCGGGGAATGATTGTTCAAAGAGGGCACGGTCATTAATCAGCATGCTACCTATAGGCAAATCACTACCTTGATGATGAGAATGAATAGCTCATTGAAAACATTTATCGCCAGCCCTGGATTAAGCATTACTCAATTCGCTTCCGGATTCACCAAGACTAGTCTTTTTGCGGATTCTCCTGATATCGAAATTAAATTCAATCAGGCCATGATAAGTGGTATGAAAGCCGATTATAAGTGCGCGTGATCCGTCAAATGCGACGATACTCTTATTAAATTTTTTAGCAATATCGCCAAAATCTGAAAGACTTTCGGAAGCTGAGCTACGGAAGCTCGGAAGACTATAACGGACGCTACCAAGAGATTATCTATTGCGATGTGAGGAGCAGGATGAAAAAATACGAAATCTGAGGAGAAGGCTGCTATCCAAAAAAGGAATCAGGAGCTCTTGAGAAGTCAGTTTGGTCTTAAGACTGCGGCCGCTACTACGTGATGGTTTGGTTTGAAAAATTATAGGAAGCAGTTTGATGCTGCAAGCAAGAAACTTAGCGATGGCTGGAAGGATATGCAGAAGGATCTTGGAGAAAATAATCAATGGGCTGCAATGTTCGCAAGAGGTAGCGGTAGTATGACTACTGCAGAGAAAAGAAAAGCTGCTCAGGATGTAAAAAAAGTCATCAATCAATTGAAAGACGATCTCCGTAATAAACCAAATTGCCAACAAGCTAGTGATTTCAAAATTGTTGAAATTGAGATCGGTGATGTTCCTGTCGATACGAGTGAATATGCTGATATCAAGGCATCTATGGATATGCTATATGCCGATGCTGTTGACATGAGTAAAAGCGCTATTATTGCCGACAATTCTGATGCGACGTATCCGTTTTTCCAAGTTTTAAACGTCGTCAGAACAACAATTAATGATGTTATCTGAAGTAAAAATAGCGAAAATAAGAATAATTTGATTAATAATTTGTGAAATGCTTGTAAAGCGCAGTGCGCAAATGCCTGATGAAAATGTTTTTATTAGTTAGTGTAGTGAATGTATCGTCTTCGTTCTTTTAGAAAATTATTACTGATACCGGGCTTGGTACTTATGTCTTTTTCTTGTACTCATGCTCAAAATCAAGATTCTTCTTATACTTCGTATTCAACGATTATCGCTAAAATTAAAGTAGATACCGAATTTTCCTCTGATAATTATTTAAATAAATTATTCACGAGTTTTACTGTGGGTACTGACCCTGATTGTACCATAGGACCACGCAATCTAAAACTATTGATATCTTCTTATTGTAGCTCTGTTTTGATGAATGGGCATGTCATCAAAGATGGATTTGTATATTCTCCAAGGCAATCAGCATTTGTGTATCTGCTGTGTAAAAATATCAATCCCGTCTATTCTTTGTTTTTTGTTGTCAATGCCCCTCAATTCACCGGGTATTTTAAAGAGTCTGCTTTTGATAAACTCGATCTGCCTGTCAAAAATGATGAGAGGCATCTCGTCTATCTCTACGCCGATGATCTCTTCAATACTATTATCAAAGAATATTTTGCTATCAAGCAGGCTGATGTGTATGGTCTGCAGACTCATGATGAAAAAAAGTTTAGTTTAAAAAAACAAATCATAAATTTTACAAGTTCACATTTTGGTTGAATAGAGTTGTGTAATAAGAGTGATGAGCTGTCAAAGACTTTCTCCAAAACATGCACCTATATGACTCAGTATCTTCGTAACCAAAAGAAAATGTTTAAGGATCTAAATATCCTTAGTGCCTCTGGTATGTACAATGATTACACTCCTGCTACTGCCACAGCTTGTTCGGATGCTGGTAAAGTTGATTCTTCATATAATCTTATGTTGTGCGGTTTGTGGTGAGAACCAAAAGAGAAAACTTTAAGTCCGTTCATCAATTTAGTATATAATGAATTGTTCTATTATAATCTGTTCGTCGAATATTATTCTCTGCAAATAGCAAAAAAACCTAATCTCTTCAAAGACACTACCATGAACAATGGAGTGTGAACAATCTCTGATCAGCAGGCAAGTCGTATCAATGAGATGAAAACTGAATTACTGTTTGCAAAACAGGCTTTGCGTATCAGCGTCAGAATGCTCCGCAATGCGTACGTGACATTCTCGCTTCATATATGATTCCTGATGTACCGAGAGAGTTTGCAGGATTTCGGTGAGGCTATGGCCAAAATCGCCACTCCCGTGTATACGCTGTTTGCTGAAAAAGGAAATTTCAGGAATGTGCAATGCCTACCACAATAATAAAGTCTGTAAAGTCATAAAGTCTGTAAAGTCATAAAGTCCATGGAACTTTGTTTTAGATAGTTATTAGATATGAGTAGAAGTTTTATCTCCAGAGCTATCGTTGTGTTACTGTTTGTGATTATGATGTTTTCATCACAGACTTTTTCGCGACAATTCAACGCTAGCCTTGGAAATGCTCTCTGATTGCAGAATCTCTGAGCAAAAGATGTTTCTCAAATGTTTAGTAAAGGGAAGGCGATCAATATCTATGACACTGCCTTGACCTTGGTTAGAAATAATGAGGTAAAAACTACCTCTGCGTCGATAGATGCGATTATGAATATGCATTCTGAATTTCCTACCTGTAAGATCACTGCTGATGATGTAATGAATATTCTTTATCGTGCAAATTCTAATTTCAGGTTGACCTTGAAACTGACGGTGCTCAATAGAACCAAGAAAAAAGTTTCCGTCCCTAGTAAACGTGATGTTGTAAAAAGTTATGAGAGATTTCTTCTTTGCCGGAAGGGTCAGACAGACTTTGTCGATATTTCAGATTCTGAAGACGTAAGCAGAGTTCTTAATAAAGAGTATGGTGATCCTATAGATACGAATTTTAATCAAGAAACACTCAAACAGATTAATTTCTGAGATGATACGTTCCAGAATGGAACTTTGGATGATGGTGATTATGACCTCTGGGTCGATATAGATAAGATAGGAAAAAAATTGTTTGAATCATTCACCACGCCAGTACAGACTTTATTTTATGAATTGCCGACGATTTCTTCCCTTATCGCATGATCAAATATATGATCAGATACTGACTCCTCATCTCAACCTGGCGGCGTTTTTTCTGTGTTGTCTGGTTTACAAATTACAGGCACTGCGCCTATTGAACCACCACCTCCTAGTATCGATAATAATCAAGATAAAAATGTAGGTGCCTTGGGCGATGTTCTGGCTACTGCTGATCAGTGAATTCAAAATTTCGTAAATGATAATAATAATCAATTATATCCTCCGAATAATCTTTACGCACTTCCGGCTAGTCAATGTGCTTCGTGAGTTGCTGCCGATCTTACTTTACCGAGTGGTGCAACAACTCCGACTATAGATCAATATGGGAAAATTATCCAGGCATCTATTGATGCGCTTAACATCAACCCTGAAGATACTGTGCCTCAGGTCCCAAATATTACATGAGCTACATGATCAACGCCTGCTATTTATCCATCCTGATCGCCTAATGAACGAGTTGAGAGCGCTGTGGATGGTATAGGCTGAGAATGCGGACAAGACTGTAACTGATTGTCAGAAGGCGAGCAACAAAATTGTCTAAATACTTGTTTGAAAGAATGCACCGCAAAATGTGAAGACGTTTCGCTTACTAATGCAGTGGATAAGGCATATTGTTATTCTCAATGTCTGTGTTTCACTGTGTCATGACCTATCTGAAAAAAATGGAAAGGGATGGAAGATATGTATAAAATAAAATTCTGTACCATCCCTGTGGAGAATAACCGTGTGACGTGAGGTAAAAAAGTCTATAGTATAGAGGCAATCTTTCTGGAAATAAAAAAGGTTTTGGATTCGCGACTGAATAGTGGAGAAACCGTCAAAAGGACTAAACCAAAAGAATATTTTGATACATCTTTGTCAGCGATAAAATTTCAGGATTTATTTTCTTTCCAGATTACTACTCAGGTGAAGCCTTTATTCCCTGCTATATCAAAAAGCACTCAAGCTAAGGAGCTTACGCAAACGAATGTCAGCTATGAGAGTGCGATATTATGAATGACCCCTGATGATAAAAATAAGTATATTGTTATCGCTGATGTCGTATGACCCAAGGTTGACGCCGAAAATATCAAGGATATAGGCGAATACAACCAAAAGGTCGATGACCTTAAGAATATAAAAGAAGCATCTACGTCTGTTTTGTCAAATATTATTTCCAATGTCAGCAACAAAAATGTTGCTAATCTTAATGATGAGGTTAGGGATTTTATGACATCAAATCTAGACTTCTGGAATTTTACATCTAAGGCCTTGTGAAATATTAATGATTCGGCGAAGCTTTTACTAGAGGGTATAAAGTAGAATTTAGAAGGGTGACAAAACCCTCTCCCCGGTAAACCGGAGTATCCCCCTCCTAAAAATCCTCAGTCTCGCTCTGCTTGCCAGCTCCTTTACAAAAGGAGCACAGACGAAGGACAAAAGGGAGACAATGTTATGAGATGAAGGCACTGGTAATTAATTTCATAATTGCATAAGAAAATATTATGACTAATACTCAGATGATGGCGTTGGTGATCGCTTTATTTCCGGCGCCTGCCTCTTTCCCTGTAAAGATGCTGCTAGCATAGATATATCCTGCGTAGATGATCATCAACGCTCCGATGAGCAGTCAGATTTGCGAAAGAAATTGCACTACGTAGACAACATAATCCAGAATCAGTGATCGTGTAAAAACTCCAGAGGCAAATGCCTCTCATACGTTTTTTTGTTCTTGATATGTTTTTGCCTGCTCATCGTATTTGTCTCGCACTTCTCATCCTACGCCGATGTTTTTAACCGTTGTGCCGACGTCTTCTGTCGCCTTTGGAATGATTTCAAAATCGGCGGCTAACGCAGTGCCCAGTACAAAGTACAAAGTACAAAGTAGAAAAATAGATGTAAAGAACGATAGAACGATAGGACGATAGTTTTTCATTGGATGTGGAATAAAAGATAAAGCGGATTTTTTTGGCAAACCTCCCCTCCGGCAAGCCGGAGACCCTCCTTGTCAGGAGGGACATATTGTGAAAAAATAATTATTTGCTGCATTTCGTGCAATACGGCGCCTGCCTAACTACTGTCTGGATCATATCCCTGATTCTAGATATGGTCTCTTGAAGAGCTGTCAATTTATCCTGTACAAATTGTTTATGTATTGCTTTAAAATTCTTTTGTAGCATGTCGGCTGCTTTGTTTATTAGGATTCATTTCACATATATGTGTTCCTGGTTTATCCTGTTGGCTACCATCCCCTGGCAATCGGTATAATAACTTCTTCCTTTGGATAATTTATCTCATCAGATCACTACTTCCTGTCAGGGTTTTTTTTCGTAGATGTTCCGAGCTATCCGGCAGAGATTATTGTATTTATCGGCCAGACTGACGCTGAGTGTCGCTTGGTTGTTATATTCACCAAGAAATGTAGCAAGCGTTCAAATTTCGCCAGTGCTCATATTCTCTATCTTCAAATGTATTTTTTTGAATATGTATCTGGTGTGAAGCGACCAATATTTTGCATAGCTACCTGTTATGGTTTTTGGTACTGTCGGGTCAGGATTTGTTGCGGCTCATCTGATAAATGTTCTCCAGGTGTTCCCTGTATCATCTGGTTTCAATCCATACGTATTGATTCCATCCAGTCTTCTGAGTCCGACATCGATAAGATGATCGAATAAGTATGGGCTTTCAGGGTAATTGTCTGTGAGGTTGATTGTGTCTTTACACCTTGAATCTAGAGGTCCTTTTTGTTGGTTTAATACGTTTTTGCAGCAATAGCTTGTCAGATTTTTTATTGCCATTTCGAGTGCTTCTTTAGGATACACATTTGAAAATTTTAATAGTTCCCCATTGAGCGAATAATCTCCAAATAATTTAATATCTCAAGTGATGGTATCGCAATCATGCAACGCTAAAGCAGAAGTTTTATTCAAAAAACATGGCAGGATTACTATGGCTATTAAGAAAATGATTTTGATGAGTAAGGTTTTTCTCATGTTGAAGCATAGATAGTAAATGTCTCGTTAGATTGTCCCTCGGGATTAAAACCACACTTCGTTCGTAATGACAGATTCGAATCGTTCGCAATGACAGACTCGAATGTATTATTTCTGTGGTTTAAATTTGAGGTGGAGGGTGGCTATTTGATTATTGCTTTGATTATTGCTTTGATTGTTTGGCTCATTGAAGACATAAAGAATATCGCCATTGATAGGATCAAAACTATAGGCGCCTTCCAATGAAATATTGTATGGAGTAGGGATGTAGACTTGTCATTCCGGGCCCACGAAGATTATACAATTGTTATTCTGCTCTTTGATGCAGTATCCGTTGTTGAAGATTCAGAATGTTGTTCCATCAAGTTGTGTTTTTTCGTAATTTGGTGTACCTTGAAGCATGTTGATATCTTCCGGATCCACAGGTCCTTGAGTTGGGAGATAAATTTGGAAGAGCGTATTGTTGGACGATGTATCAAAGATCTTGATCAATGGCATGTGTGAAGTCAGGTCGAGCTGTACTTCGATTGTTCACGAGAATTCGTTATTGATCAGGATTCTTCCATTGTTTGGATTCAGTGTGCCTACTTCTTCCCCTTGGATATTATAAAAACCTATCGTATTTCCTATAGAAAATATTCATCCGGTAATAATGGTCTGCCTGCCTGTGAGTGGGAAGTAACTTGTACCATCTGTTCATGTCATGATATTCCACAAGCCATTCCTTTCCCTCTGGAAGAGCACATTTCATTCATCTAAATCATTGCTGAGCTCTGCTATGACTTGTGTGCTTTCATCACCCGGATTGTTAGTTGTGCCGATTATATTCAATTCTGGTATTTTTACGGTGAGGTTGATTTGCTCTCTGGTGGTATTGCCATTGAAGTCTTGCGCTCCGAAATATCGATTTTCTTCCGTCTCCCCCGTATAAAATAATCATGATTGGAGCTGGATGAATCATGTCTCGGCGGATCCGCTTTCAAATGCTATGATTTCGTCGTCTTTTTCTATCCGCATAGTTTGTACCGCTACGTTATCTTTTCGGTTTGCTTTGATGATATAGTGAGTGCTTACAAATCATTCGAACGTATCACCGGTTCGTACAACTTCATCAAATTGCGGCCTATACCGTGTGAGTTCTCACACTGGTCCTATGCTATCTCCGATAAGTTGTCTTCCTGCAACGATCTGGTTGAATCGAGTAGAGGTGATTTCGTAGAGTCAGAGCCTTTCTCTTTGCGATGCTGGCAATTTCTCTTGATGTTTGGTGAGCGTAGTGATTTGTGCATATTGTCGTGTCCTTGGAATTTCTTGGAGAGTGATATTGATCTTTTCTTGTGATGGATCATAAAATTTTACTTCGATGATAGTTCCAGCATCATTTGTATTCCCTGTGATGAGTGATTGGATTGGTCTTCTGTTATTTTCACCAATTAGATTAATCAATCATCAGGTGTCGGTTCAATTTGGAAGAACAAGGACATATTTTCTGTTGAAGTCCTCATCGTCTAATTCGTACTCGCTTGATTCGTTCTTGTCGTTGAATGTATCTACTCTTTGATTGAGCTTGATGAGATAGCCGTCAGGTTTATCTCCCATAAGGCTGCTGTTCATCCATCCGAAGGAGATGGATTCAAAATCTTGTCATTGCATTTTGAAGTTCTTCACTTCCCAACCCTCATCAGCTAATTTAAGTGTGATATCACCGATATCGACATAGCCATCATTGAGCGGTTCTGTTTTACTGTTGTTCCGTAAATCATCTGGCGAATCTAATTCATGCACGTAGTACTCATCGAAGAAAGTTTCGTCTTCGTATATGTTTTCTTGATTAGCATATTTGATATAGATATTATTTTCATCTCGCATGATGATGTCAGATAATTCGTTGGTCGGATTATTGTCGTTGTGATTGCTGTCGTTGTTGATATCAAACTGTATGTAGTTTTGTCATATCTGCATTACATTTTCTTCAGATTTTACTGTATTTACCATGAGTTTTTCATCTCCACTATATGCTTCTACGAATATGCCTTTTACGAATTGTGAAAGGTCAAAAGAAGATCAATCTCCTCATGCTTCTGATGGTGATGATCAATTACCGCAAGAAGGACATGAATTTTGTGCCAATAGTATTTTTGGCGCTGTTTTCTTTGTTTGTAAATCCCCCTGCTTCGCCACAGGCTCAGCTTCCCCCTTTCACAAGGGGGCCAAATTCGCTGCGAGGAGCGGAGACGTACCATGGTTGTATGTGATGAGCGGAGACGAACCATAGTTCGTTCCATGCCTATCGGCAGGTAAATCTACCATCGCTATTTTGTTATTTAGGCTTTGAAGATATTGTTTTGATTTATTGTATGTTGTTTCTGTCATATTTAATTCCGCTGGTGCTTGTGAGTCTAATGCTTTCATATAGCCATCCAGCACCGTCTTATTCAGCTTTATATATGTCTCATTTGGATTCTCCTGTTTCTGTAAGAAGTTCACTGTCTTATTATCTACATTAAACAATGGTGAGCTAATCGTGGTGGAGAAATCTTCACTTTTGACGAGTGTGTTCTTATTCTCGAGCGATTTGATGAATCCGTCATAATCATTCTGGATCTGTTCTGCTAATTTCTGTGTTTCTTTCTGTTTTTTCTCGATGACTCCCTGTGCTTGTAATCAGGCGTTTTCCATCTCTTTGTATGCAGGGGAGATGTTCGATTCCATCGCTATGTCAGACTCTATTGTCTTTAATTTTTGTGTCGTCTGTGCATCATTCTTTTTATCAGCTTTGTTTTTGAAAACCGCTAATCATTTTCTGATGTCTGTAAGCGCTGCTGCATAGTCTAACATTTCTCATGCTTCTTCAGGTACATAACTATTGAGATCTTCTATCTGGAAATTTTCTATATTATTGAATTGATCTGTTACTTCATTGTTGTTGATCTCTTCCTGTGCTGTGTCGATGCTTTTTTGTGTCACTCCTTCCACCATATTGGAGAGTTCGTTTATCGGCTGTACAACATTGTTGAGGAAAGAATAGAATCAATCAAAATTATATTTCAATTCCAGATATGCATCCAACTTATAATCAAATCATTCCATAGGTTTCTCTTTGAGTTTTGCTGTCAGGTCGAAATAATCGAATACCGGAATGCTCCAGGTTCTTTGCGTCATTTGCTCTACTTTTCCTTTTACTCATTTCTCTCCCACAAGTCCTATTCATCATTTGATGATGCAATATATTTTGGCTATGAATTCCGCTATTTTGATGGAGAGTTCTATCTTTGGTGAAATTTTCGGCACTTTCGGAGCTGGCGGTATGACCGGTAAGGTTATTTTAACATTCGGGATGAATGACGGTAATTCCGGCAACTGTGGAGGACCAGGCAAAATAGGAATGGTTGGCAGATTCAAATTTTTGAAGAATCACATGCCCATATCTATGCCATAATCATAATCAAGAAAGATTTCAGTATGCGGTGGCTCTGGTAGATTCGGAATCTTCGGGAGCGTAATAGTCATCGGTTTGAAATTAAAATTTGGTAACGTGATATCTATCCCTAGACTTATATGTGAGAGGTCGATGTAAAGATTCGGTATCCTGAAGTTCGGTATTTTGAGGACCGGTATTTTGGGGCATAAAAATGCCAGACTGCATGATTGTGGCGAGTAGTCATCATTTGTGCATTTTCCGCATTTCTTTGATCGATTGACTGAAAAATCTATCAGCACTTGCCGAGTTTTCATCACTCCTATCATGAGGATGATTGCATCTACATATTTGGAGAATCTATTCGCATTGGTTTTCATCCGATACATAATAGATCCCAAGAAATCAGAGAACACTGATGTAATCTCTGTGAGATATCTATCCACGACGTGTATCCGTTCGTAGAGTTGGAGTGGGAATTTTTTATATTGTTCCAGCACCTTGATATTTTGCTTGATAGATTGGATCAGTCCTGCAGTATTTTCATAGAATTTGAGGAATCATCATAAACCTTTCACGAAGTCGCCGCATTGTTTCACTTTTTCCAATCTGGCTTCGATTCTATTTAATCTTTCTTGTTCTTGATTTGTGAATATCCCTGTTTGTTGTTTTTTCACCAATATCTGCTTGGTTGTTTCTAACCTCCCCCTTGTCAGTCATCTCGTGAATGTCAGTTGTAGATTGCTTCCTATGAGTGAAACGTCAGATCATAATTCTTGCCAGGTTTTTAGTAGTGTACTGCCTGTGGAACTAACTATTGCAGAATTAACTATGCTTTGCATGATGTTTATTTCCTGATTTATTCCGCTCAATAATTTTGTTTTTTCGCCTGGATCTATGGTATTATCTTTTGTTATTTCCTCTTTTTCTATCTGAAGATCAGGCAATGCAGCACTTGCTTCCTTTTTATCAACTGTACCGCAGAACGCTAATACATTGTTGATCATCTCCAATCGTTTTTGCAATATTTTGATGTTTGTTTCAGCTCGTGTTTTCATATATGCGATGTATTTGGTGATATCTTCGCTGCCGATCATAGGTATCTTGATATTGATGTCTTTGGTGTTCATATGTATAAGTGGTACTTCTTCGAACATCGTCTTGATTGCGTCAAATGGATTGGAGGTCTGATTGGTCGCATTTTGATAGATCTGTTTCGAGAAGAGCTCTTTGGCTCATGTCAAGAATCATTTGCCTGAGAGTGCTAGCGGTTGTGTATTACTGTTTGCAATATCCGCAGCATTTTCTTTTTTCAAGATTTTATTCAAGTTTGCAAGACTTAGTTGATCCCATCACTGGGCAAGCTGGCTCAAATCCGGGAAGGTGATGCTTACGGTCAGTTTGGTCATATTGTTGAGTATAAACATTACCTGTTTATCAAGTCGGTCTTCCACGATACATTTTATGAGTCCTTTGGATATGCTTCAGAGTTGTTTGAGCGTCACTTTCTCTCCCGCCTTGAGTTCAAATTTCTCTCCTCATCCAAAGTCAAAGGTAGTATTCAATGATGTCGCTGCTCAGGGTTGATTTGTTATCGGAACGTCCTTTACCTTGATGGGTTTCTGATCTAATTCTATCAAACCAAAGAAATTGTTGCCACCCCGATCCGGCTGTATGCCTGGCTGGGAGTTCATCCCTATGATAAATGGCGAACTTGTAGTTGGCTCGGTTGTTGTTGTCGATGTTTCTGGTTGGAATACAATGGTGTTCCCTTTATGTGTGGGAGTGCTGCATGATCATCTTGGATCATCAACCCGGAATGATGGAAGCTGCTGATCTGATTGCCCGCCGAGATTACCTTCATCTTTACATCGTGTTTTTGGCGGTATCGCCATGACGATGCAATTTCATGCGATGTCTCTAATCGGTTTAGGGAGTGCATTCGCAGGTTTTTGCGGTCCCAAACAAATTGCTATACCCATTCATAACGTTATCGTCGGCACCAAATATATTCTAATCATAGATGAATATGGTACTGGTCAATATGGTCAGATTGTTCTTGGTCAGAAAAAAGTATCTGTTGCTCATTTGAATGGAAATCAAAAAACTCATGGTGCCGGTAGATACATGGGAGGGGGGGCGATGGGTCGATTCCCTGGCATGGTGAACAATGGCATACCTTGCCCCAATGATTGTGACAATCACAATAGTGGTTGTGTGAGACATCACATGATATGGTAGGCTCCTGGTGCCATAAATGCCTGATTGAATACCGCGAATGGATTCCCCTGGCAGGATTTGCCTTCTGTCAGTTTGAATCATGCACAGGCCGCATTGAGTGTATTATCCATCTTTTTCTGCAATTTTTTTGTCGCATCATCTATAAATGACATATTTATGTTTAATCCTACTCCTCATCATTGTGTAGATGCGTTAAATACGCTGCTCGCACTTCGATTTTCGAAAAGCTGATCCATTCACTGCATGTCTTGTATGTCTGTCCCTGTATCAAATAGACTGCTCATCGTCCCTGATAAGAATGCATCCGTAGCTGCTTGCGTTT